>Ga0056128_1008059_pt1 | contig 13317 bp, 7 predicted proteins | sample WorMetLIZISLAND2_FD_71113 | JGI IMG/M metagenome (GOLD analysis project Ga0056128, IMG submission 71113) | Marine gutless worms symbiont microbial communities from Max Planck institute for Marine Microbiology, Germany - Olavius geniculatus... ... | reverse complement strand
GTAACATGGTGTGATCCCATACGGCAGGTGACGCTCCTTAGCTCTATGGTGAGTTTTCCATACAGAAAGAACTATTTCTAAACACAACTGTATCACACACGTTTTTTTAACCTAAAACATTATTGCAACGTTTTTGTTTTCCTTGTGATTTATAATAATTACTTGAGAGTGTATTCATATATTATGTTACACTCGCATAATACACTAGGCCGTGATGATACGTATACAACTATACTAAATTACTATTTAGTGTGTACTAGATACTGCACTGCTGGAGTGGATAAGCAAGTACGCAGTACGGCCGTATACCACTCTAAACAGTGTGGTATCGTACTTAAACCACCGCTCAGATCGCGCAGGTTCATTTGCTTCATGAGTGGCGCACGACTGCGGCAAAAATTTCCGAAAATACTAGCAATGAGGGCTGACTGTGGTTTAAAGCAAGTTAAGCAGCAGCACCCATTCTCAGGCAGAACTCACCGTCGACCACAGTCACGAAATAATTACGTTTTAACACGGTCTACAGTGTATTAACACGCCTCGTTACGTTTGCACAAGACAATGTAGACCGCATTGAAACCTTTATATATCGCGTAGACGTATACAGTATTCAGCAGCAACAGTTAGTATAGCGGTTTGCCTGTTTGGGAATCTTTTCCCAGGTCTTTCTGAGTCGGAAGATGGCGCTGTTGACGAAAGCGGCACAGATCTGCAGGACACCGTTGTAGTTGTGCATACAGCGGCAGATGTCAGCGATCGCCGTCCACTTCTCAATGCACGCCGCGCGCTCCTGTACGTTAGACCGACGAACTACCTCCGACACCACCAGACAGCTCGCCTGCCAATGCCGTGCAACACACCATCTCGTGTCACAGTTATATCAGCCACTGATAATCGCTACAATATTGGTCAGCATCCAGTCACATCATGAGCAGCAGCATCACTATGTACTATGAACCAATTCACACCAACGGCGTCGACTCAACTCGGCTGTCGGCGACAATCGGCAACAGTCAGCAACTGTCTTCGACTGTCGCCGACAGTTGAGTCGCGTTGTCAGTTCTGTTTATGCCTATGACGTGAGTCAACTCAACAGTCGAGTTGAGTTGAATCGCGTCGACGTCGTGTGTGAACTGGCCATTAGGCTTCAAAACGAACCTTTCCGTCTATCCATCTATCTCGTACAGGCTCCTAACTCGAAAACAAAAAAAAACAAGAAAAGCCCAGCTAACGCAAAGGGGAATGCGCAACAGCGGCGCATGTTTGAAAGCCCAGTAAAACAAAATCTAACTTCACCCATCCTAGCAACGATGTTTCTTTTACAGTCGCCAGAGAACGCCAGACGACCGGCGGCTAATTATCTATAGTGTTTTACTTGTACTCACCAGAGAGCGTGACCTGTCTCGCTCTGCCAACGCCGTATCGACTGGAAATCGCAAGTTTTTTCAACCCCCCCCCTCATTTAGCGCCATCGTTCGGGGTGACTTCTTTCGAATTTACGAAAGCTTTACGGTTCCTGAAACTAGAGTCTTCCAGACAGCCAACGATAAAGATTTGGTGATCCTATTTTGCACCGTTTTTGACTGATCCACCAGTGTGACGGACGGACGGAGAGACAGATAGACAGAGAGACAGAATTTCGATGGCTAAAACGTGCTATAGCAGTAGCTGCTGTTGCGCGTAAAACGTGGAACAAACAAAATCGTTGTGAATGTTCTCCAGAGCAGGAGTAATCGATCTGCTGATTTTTAGTTCAATATGCCAAAGATTAGGTACCTGGGTACCCTTGTTTACTGCATATCTCGGTACTAGGTGAACGTACTTTTAGTACAAATCAATAAATTAACCAAGATGATCGTTTAATGGCTGAAAACTGACAGAAATGCGGTGTACCTCATTGAATCGTTTGCTGACCAGCAGCACGTGAGGCGCTCTGCTGCCTTTGTCTGGTTTCATCCACGCCTGGCCTAACAGCTCGCTGTACGCATTACACACGATCATCGTGATCATGTCATTACTCACAACATCAAAAGTTCTCATATAAACTGTCGTCGTGCATCATGAATGATTCCAACTTTATTTCATAATTACTGAGTAATGCATTGCATATTTTAAAATTTTTAATTAACGCATTAAAGAGTTGATTCTGACAAAACTCAACGCCGTTATTAGACAGCATTATGATTATGACGGGAATAAGGATACCTCTTCCCTATCACTTTTTGGCACCTTTAACTTCTTCGTCTCATTTTAGCAGTTTGTGTATCATAAAACTGATTTTCCGCAGCAATAAATAACGTGTAGTTTATTTTACACTGGTTTTTCTAAAGACATAACAGATCGTCAAAAAGGGAGAAAATTTCTTATGATATTTGTGTTCTTCAAAAAACTTCTTTTAAGCCCAAAATGCATGAGATCCGGTTTTCGCCCCGGACTCCACTTGGAAAGTTTACAACGCTCCCTCAGAACTATAGTTGGACGAGAATAAGGATACCTCTTCCCTATCACTTTTTGGCACCTTTAACTTCTTCGTCTCGGCGCCTTTCGTGTCTGTAGATCTTTTTGCAACTCCTCAAAATTACTTCTATAAAGCAGTGAAAAATAATCATAATGACTGTAATTTATTAAAAGAACACGAAAAAGAAAAGTTTTCACGTTGTTAAACAGTACAACGAGAAATTCCAACGCGGAAACGAGTGTTCCTATAGGCCTACATATGCAGTTCGGTGTTAAGAAACGTTATGTTGTTTCTGAAATGCTTTTTTAATTTTTACATGCTGATGCTGCATATTAGCTGACTATTGTTAAAGGCGTCTTGTATAGGACGAAAAGTGCAGCAACTGGTAACAGCAGATGACACTCACTCGCTTTTGATGGCCATGAAAATCTGATGGTCAAGATACGTCATTTGCTCAGCGATGTCCAGCGCTGACAAACTGTCAAACGAATCTTTCGACGGCACCTTCAACACATATGAACATACATATAGGCCTACCTAGAGCCGCAAATGTGGCAAACGTTAGGAAAAGAACTAAAATGACGTTTATAGGCATTTACTACAACTATGCATAGCCTACAGCTACAAACATATAGTGCTGAAGTCCTTCCTAAATGACATATGCTTGCGATACATCCTTACAGCAGTGCAATGTTTAGCAACTCCTGGGTACAAGTAGCCTATACCAGCACAGCCGTAAATGTAATGCATCTAACAGAAAAGTCGTGGCAGAAGGGTAAAAAAATTGCACCCCCTCCCTGGCGGCAAAATTTTGGGCTGTCAAAAAATTGTCGGAAAATGTTGTTCTTGCTAGAAAGCTTAGATCGAAAAAAGCAAAATTTAGACTACAACCCCTCAAGTTTGAAAAAATTTGTAGAGTCACAACTAAAATTCTGAACACCCATAATCTCCATGGTCGAAAATTTGCAGCTCTGTCTGTCGGAAATTGCACCGCCTGCCTACTTCTTTGACCCACGACATGAAACTATAAGGCGTACGTCAGGCGTAGCAAGAAGGATCTCGAGATTGACTTTGGTCTTGACGGCGAGTTCGGCGTCCTTGATGAGCACGCAGAGAATGCTGGAAGCTGCTTTGTGTTCGGCTGGAAGCAGGCAACTGTTGTTCACCATCTCCTCCAGCAGTTCACGCACTGCCGCCTTCAGCTCCGGGTCAGTATCAAAGTCCTAATGCACACAGTACATCACAGGAATGATCTTAAATCACACTCAGCTCGCTAGGCCTACAGCACTGTTTGGAGTGGTACAAGCTCGTACTGCATACTCGCTAGTACATGCTACACAACTTCATCACAACTTTTACTTTGGTAGAGTGTTTGTCGACTGCGTTTTGCCAGCGGTTATAATCTACAAAGGACAACAAATAAGGAGACAGAACGCCTCCTTAATAAGTTGATAAATTCATCAAATTACAACCTTTATAGGACAGTCGTTCCGACGAAGGCAGTAGCGGTTGCCGAAACGTCAACAACAACAATGTATATAAAGGTTGTAATTTGATGAATTTATCAACTTATTAAGTTACGTTTCAACCTATGAGTCTATTCAAAGAGCGCCTCCTTGCCTGACACTACAAGTTAAATCAAAGCCTCCGATCAAGAAATTCAAGATAAAATGTCAGAAAGTCAGAATTAGCAAGAACTCTATTAATTGCAGAGGTACCGGGTAAGTGGTACCTGGCAGCAAAAGACATACGTAAGACACCTATCAAACGATGAGAGTAAACTAAGGCTGTTAAGCTAGCAACAGGCTGCAAAAGTTGTACGTATTTCAGATCAGTCGTAGAATCATGGCGTGAACAGGCAACACAAACCTGTGCATGTTTAGAGACCCAGTGTCGCAGTATGTTGAGAACACGCATCGTTGCCGCAGTGCTGATGACTGACTCGTGTTTCTTGCCATGAGCTGTAGACTTGAACTCAGCGCCTCCCACCACAGCTAGCACACAAACACGATTCGATTTCTTATTCACGGTTCATATTTTTAAGCCAAATTTTGTCGTGCACTTCTTCCAATTAATAAACAGATATGTTAAAGCCTCGAAGCCGAAGCGGCCTCGAGGCCAAAATTTTGGCCTCGGCCTTGGCCTCAAAGCTTTGGCCTCGGCCTCGGCCTTGGCCTCAAACATTTGGCCTTGGCCTGGCCTCAGTCTGGTTGTCCTGGCGTCGTTAAAACTTAAAACGCATGCAAAAGTAAAACCAATTTTATGACAAGTTCTGATAACAACCAGATAATCAAAGTGTGATTACAGTATGATTTACTTACTTGTATCCGACCGCCTAGTGTTCAATACTGAATGATTATATGTACTTGTATAGTGAGAGCTTGACATCTACACTTTGTTAGCTTTGACATCACGGTTTGTGTACTGTATCATCAGCAGCATTCTCATTATCGTCATCATCATCATGATCGTTTTTTCGATTTTGCTTGAGTTTGAGAAAAATAACAACAACCAGTAGTTGAATTTTAATGTTTTCATGGTCTTTCTGGTTACCTATAAAAATGAATTAAAATTCATTGACTGATTTGAAATCATTTGCAGTTAATAATCAAATGAAAAAAGTTAATCAGTACAGGCCTATAAAAATTAAACTGTATGTTGTCAGTGTCCACCATCATTTGGTACTTTTTATTTGTAAGTTTGCTTGGCCTCGGCTTTGGCCTCGATGTATTAGCCCCATTGGGGCTGCCCCATATTCGTGATCTCGCAGTGTAAACTGTTGTCTGGCTGAGAGCTAAGACTTTATGGCTCGGGAAGAACTTTACGTTCAGGTATACTATGAAGCTGGTGTGCCGTCGTGCGTACCGGGAGTGATGGAGAGGTGATGACATCGTCCAGGAGCGACGTTCTTGCCTGATGTTGACGAGTGGTTGCTGGTACTGCTCGCACTGGTTACTGAGACACCGGCAGTCGCTGCCGCAAACGCAGCAGTCGCCGCCGTTGAACTTGACCTAAACAGCACACAGACCCATGCAGACACCTGGATTATTACGATCACTCACAAACCATCATAAACACCGCCTTTTTTGCTCTTTATAGCGGTTGATTGTTTCAGCACTGTATAGGCCTAGACTGTTAAACCGTTTGACGCTGCATGAACAGTTCTGGTCTTTGTGTTGTTCACATCACTGGCATCAGGAATACGAGAGTCTACAGACAGTTTGGTCGACGCAAGTACACTTGTACGGTGTACCGTTAAACACTGAAATATCACGCAGTAGTGCACCAACAGATTTAAGACTATGTGGCAGAATATTTAGCAATTTACTTTGTACGAATAAATCGGAAAAAAAAGTTTCTTGAATTAGTCAAAAAATGTCCAAGTTGTAGCAAAGACTGTGTAAAAGTGTTTCGTTTGACTGAACGTACCTGCGTTTTGAAGCTCGCGAAGATGTGACTACGGCGCCGGCCTTGGCAGTCGGCGACAAACCTTCCATAGCTACAGCGCACGAACTGCGTGGAGACAGGCTGTAACCAGCAGCCTTCACGTCAGCCGTATTCACCGTGTCACCGGTGCTCGCTATGCTGCCCTTGTCTGCCAACAGTAGCACAAGTTCGTATAGACATCGTGCGACTTTGAACTGAACTGAAATGAGACAAAAATAAAAGCCAAAGCGGGGGAAGGGTTATTTGAATTTCACTTTACTTCAATTTATTTTTGTCGCTGGCGCACCTTAAGACTCGTAATGGCGTGGCCAGCAATTCATACCGAGAGTCTAAAAACTGACACTCATAGAGATCAAAATTAAAACGCCAAAGGCGTCGCGAGGCATGTAGGCCTACCAGCCGAATACGGGGTCTGAGGAAGCGCCATAAGCTCCCTCAACGGAATCCGGCCAAAAACGGTTTTGGCGCATTTTGAGCGTGCGGGAACACATTTAATGATATAAATCACCGTGAAACTAGTCCATAACAACGTGGCGCAAAAAACTCGACTTCAAACTCGGACCAAACCGCTATTGATTATTTAAGCCTGGTTTTCACTTCCCATCCAAAGCAACACACAAGAGTGTGCAACATGTGCTACGTAAGAATAGACTGCACTCCTTCTATTTTTGCGTCTTGGCTGTTGCGTCACTTGCATCTCTTGCGTTTGTTGCGTACTTCCTTGTGTACGAGCGTTCGTTGCGCACTTTGCTAGTGTAGTTTTTTTCTGAGTCGTCTGAATTAGTTGTGTCATAAAAGTATGCAAAAACGTTGCGTTGTGTGCGTTGCGTTGAACAGAAATAGAACTTTAGCAAAGTTGCAATGGAAGAAAACTTTCCTGCTGTTGCTGCTACGAAAATAAAACAGATCAAGTAAAAACGTCGTCACGCACGCTTTGTGATGAAATTCCATGCGGCCGTCCAGCTAGTTAATTGTACATGCCCATTGCAGCGCGAAAACAAGAGCGATTAAGCCACCGGGCCGTAAGTATAAACACAGCTCAAGAGAAATACCTAACATTTCAGTTTTTCGGTGAGCTCTATCTTCAACTTTTTCGCTGAAATTTGGCACATCGGCTATATAGAACGTTTATACCGATTTTGCGTTTTCATACGCTTTATTTGTTTTCCAGTCAAAAGCCCGTACGATACAGACAGACGGACGGGGGGACGAACGGGCAACGCTACTAATGCGGCCGCCGCCTATTAAGGACCGTGTGACCATGTAAGACAGTGCATTAGAGTAAGTAAATGACAGTATAGACGTACGAGCAGCCGCTCCGCGTGACTTGGCCATATTAGTGATGATGTTCGGCGAAGAGTAGCTGTAGCTGATCGGCGATGAGGCGCGCTGTAGTTTAGGACTGCAGACTGGCGATCGGTGCAACGGACTTGGGCTGGTGGCTCTACGCGTTGTCCCAGCCGACGCCGTAGCCGCGGCGGCAGCGTCACACGGCGGCGACGTCAGACGACGTAGGGCAGAGATCGGCGACTGTGTGAGCTTGGGACTGGTGGCGGGAGACAACGCCAGCGCGTTCAGCTGGTGACTGGACAGCGGTGACGAGGAACCGGTGCGTGTCTTGCGCTGTGCGTCGCCGCCGGCACGGTTAAAGTTGACGAGCAGCAGGGCGGCCAGTGAACGCTTCAGACCGGACGCCGACTGCAGGGTCGGAGTGGTGGCAGTCAGAGGGGTTGACGACGACGACGACGACGCCAACACGTCGGTGCTGCAACGACCCCCCGGCGAGCCAGGAACTAGAGTGTCGCTACTCGTGCCTATGCTCAGTTCATCGTCTTGCAGCAGCGTCGTCGTTGTCGGCAGTTGTAGTCGTCGCGCGCCGATCGATGTCGTCGTTACGCAGCGAGGCTGTTGTTGTTGTTGTTGTTGTTGCTCGGTGCCGGACGAAATGATGGTAATGACGGCCGGGGGTGGCGGAGGTGAAGCGCCATCGTCAGACACAGAGTGAAGTCGTGGCGGCGAAGATTCGACAGAACTCGATGATTCAGTGCCACTGCCGCTCAGCGCCGTGTACGTCATGTCATAGCTGTCCGTCAACGTTTCGCATGATGCTATCGGCGCCAGCTTCGGCTTAGGCACGCCCAGTACACCGACAGTCGTCGTTATGGATGTGGTGTCACTGGGCAGCGATGTGACACTGGACTCAAACCTTTCATCTAAACAGACAACGAACACCCACGAACCGCTACGTCCAGCACGAACGCTTTAACAAATAGCGTCTCGAGTCGTACAGATGTCGGCCGCGGTAAACTAATTAAACTAAACAGTTAGAACTTAACCCACAGTCTCAAGCCGAGTCTCCTGGACTTTTTGCCCCCGAAATGCAATCAGTTGATATTCGGCAGAACATGCACCACTAACAAAAGTTTAATCCAGCAATGTATACCGCACGAATTACGAAAAAAAAGTTTGAAAATTGTATTTTTAGAATATTTAGTTATGCTGTTCCGTTATTCGTTAACCTTCCGAAGTTTGGTAGAAATCCATCAGATCAAGCCTTATATCCACACGACATCATGAACATACGAACGCATTTATATCGATTTATCAATAGTGACTGTTGACAGATCCCCTTGTTTGTGTCAATTTATACCTGGTTAGCGGCGAGTGCCCAGGTAAACTGTTTCTAGCTTTTGATTTGTTCCTGTTGCATTTACTCGTAGTGCGTTATTGTTGTTGCTGCTATCATTCATGCAAAAATAAATGACGATGATGACGGTGATGATCAAAGTTTCATACACTTTCTGAAGCCGCTGGACATCGCAGCACTGTGTGTATCTGTAGCCGTGTAATGCAGAGTCTGTCGACCAATGACCGGGGGACTGCTGCCGCTGGCACCAGCACTGCCGGCCGTGGCGACGTCGATGTGCATGCTACCCGTACTCAGTCGCCTCAGTCGCTCCGCTAGCGGCTTCATCAACAGATGGCGCTGAGAGTCACTGCTCATCTCAGCACTGAGCTCACTGACGGCGGGGTCTGGAGTGACCGGCGGTGCTGGCGGTGGACTGCTGCAAGACTTGGTCATAGCAACAGCAGCAGCAGCAGCAGCAGGGTCGTCTGCGTCAATGGAATGTCTGCCGCACACAGAAGAAGAAGAAGAAATTTATTTGGCTCAAACAAAAATACAAGTAGTTGATAACATAATATAATACACACAACATTAACGCTAGCAATCAACTACATTCGCTTCCATCGTTGATTGTTTTGTAAGTGAAGTAAAACAGTAAATTTGCTACTGCGCATGATGTCAAAAATAAGCTCAACCTCTCTGGTTCTGGAACACAGCTGGCAAACTCCCTCAGCGGAATATTCCGCCAATATGGAAAAAGCACAAGTGAACTATGGCGAACGGTTCTTGAAGCAGCTTAGAGATGGTGCGTCCACTGTGGTACTTACTGTACGAGGAAAGAAAGAGTTCTTAATTCTTATGTCTGGAACTTGTAGATATTGATACTACAGTTTGCTGTAGTATGAGAATTACAGTGAATTAGTTTGCTGGTAAAAACGTGAAGACTGCCACTAGCCCCTGGACAATCTTGAACATGGTGATCACCCTTTAATACATTATACAAAGTGGGCCAAAAATGTGGCACTTTACTTTTGTCCATATCTTCGTCAACTATTGTTCGATTTTCAAAATTTTTTCACTGGCACACTCTGCAGACAATTTGCAATAAATTATTATTAAGTTATTATTAATTATTATTAATAAGTTATTATTGTTAGTTTTTGCTTACATTTATATTTTACAAGGTCGGATTTATTGTGTGGTGGGGCATATAATAATCACGTTATTGCAAATTGTCTGCAAAGTGTGCCAGTAAAAGAATTCTGAAAATTGGTCAATAATCGGCGAAGATATTGACAAAAGCAAAGTGCCACGTTTTAATGGCTCACGGTGTAAGCCTACAAGCGAAGACGTCGCTACACTGTTCCTTTGTCAATCACTCTGTTTAATTTCTATAAAACTGATGACGAGACAACGAGTCTGAACATTTGTGAATCGGGTTGGGTACTACAGGTTCCCAACCTGCAGGTGAGATGAGGCGGCGGCGGTGGCTGTGAGGGCGACTCGATGTACCCACACTCTGGGTTGTGGTAGACGCGCCTTAGTGCGTCCATTACCGTGCGTCCGGTCGTGAACACGCGGTAGGTCAGTAAGAACGTGTTGAGAAAGTCGATGCTGAGGAAACGCAGATCGGTCAGACGATCGAGCAGTCGATCCACGGACGCGTGACGAATCTGTACAGTCATCATCATCATCATCATCACTGACCCTTCAAAAACTATAGCGCAACATGTCGGAGGCCCACTTAAGTGGCTTGGAAGTGTAACGGAAGGGTGTCGCACTCACGATCGCGAAGTCGTGGGTTGCTATGACGTCGTTAGTGCCTGAATGGGTGAATAACTGCCTACAGGTAAACCATGCATGTATATAACCAATATCGAAATCAACTCAGCCTTCCATCCCTCTGGGGTAGGTAAATCGAGTACCAGCCTATCTGGCTGGGATTGAGGTGTTGGCTGGCAGATAATAATGTGTGATCTCATGTGGCAGGCGATACTCCGTGGCTCTGCGATGAGTTTCCCATAAAAAGCTATGCACCATCTTTAACCTTTAACTTTCTAAACGTAAAGCTGGCCGTGCCACATACGTATCTCCCAGTCGAAACCACTGAGCCCGTAGTTATGCGCCATTTGCTAGCGGTTTTTGACTTCCGGCAAGCTTGATGACGTTTCAAAATTTAAAAAAAATGGTGCATCAGTTATTCCTGTTGACAAGGACATTCATACCAATTTTGGTTTTCCAGCTCCTTTCGTTTTTGAGCCACGAGCTTATACGGCAACGGAAGACACAAATGGATAGACGGACGGACGGACGAAGGCCGGACGGACAAGACCCATAATGCGGCCTATTAGGACGGCCAAATTGTTGCATCTTTAGCATCTCAGTGACTGTGAAACACTGGCTTGGTCTACAATCTTCCACTAACGATGCATATTGCTCATGCACGCCCAAGCTTGTTTATCGCAGTAGGAACCAAGATAGAGCATAAATAACGAAATTTTTATTAACTTTCTGACAAAAATATTGTAGTTTGTAACACCGCAGCTCATGTCTATTTTACGGTCAGAAAAGGAATCTCGCAGAAACAAAATGATGAACAGTAAGAAGCAGCATAAAATGCTCAGACAATAATCGTGTGAAAAAAATTACATTTCAAAGCAAACATAAAAATAGCTATAGAACGTCAACTGACCTGAGGTACTTTGCAGGAATTCAGTGACCGACTGAACTTTATATCAACGTCATCGCGAAACAGCTTTGGGTCAGTCCTGAACAATACAGTTCACCACATTTCTACTATACAGTGAGTCAAATAGATAGCATGGCTGTCGAATGCAATTTCCCAACCACAAACAGAGATTTGTAGGCAAAATTCCATCATTTACAGAAAAAAACCTCGGTTTTCAGCAAAACTGCTGAGAAAAGGTGACAAATACAAGTATATAGAAAATTTGAAGACTGGGCAAGTGTGTTCCATCTCATAGTCTGTTTCTGCAATTAAAGCTTAACCTGTACACAAACACCACGATGTCACTGCAGACAATATAGGATTATTTTACGCTACATTATTTTCGGATTCAGAGAGCAATAATACCTGTTACATCTCACTGGTTTAAATCTTGTCACGTGACGTAGGCCCTAGTAGCGTACACTGAACCGGCAGGGCAATACAGGACTCTAAAAAGTCTTGCAATATTTACCGAACTTGGAGAAAACCTCAACACCAGTCAGTGTTTCTACGCTGAAATGCTGGCAAAATAATGCAAAATAAACAAAAGCTGTCGACAGCATGATTGTGCAATTAATTACCTGACGGACTGCGGCATCGTGACGGACGACGTGTCGCTCATTGAACCATTGAGAATGTCACTGCAGTGCAGGTTCTCGATGCACTATACACCGGACATACAGCGTGTCTCACATAAAAACTGTGTTGGTGTTATTTGTTAAATAACTCCGTAAAACACTGGCCGATTTTAATAATAAATGGCACGCCGACGTCGAGAAGAAACATGTCGTAAATGATTATAGTTTTGCTTACCTCACCTTAAAACGGTTGCTGCGCTACCGTGTAAAATGTAGAAGTCGACTGGTTTAGTCGTTTAGCGCATGTGTCGTCATATTGACATGGCTACTGTTTTAAGATGACGACAAACAGTTGATTAAGAATTTATGGCAGCTAGATGGTTACAGTTTACGAAGATTTGCTAAATAATTTCCGTAGAAAAATTGAACGGACGCGCAAAAGATACTTGTTTTCAAACTTTGACAAATAAGCCTGTAAAAATATGAAACACGATCTTTAAGTAGATAATGATTAATGCTAACTACGTAACAGATTTTCAATGATTATGTGGTCTCGCAATTATTTTCTGAGCCGACACTTGTGTTATACCCATGAGTTCATGCGTGACTGTTCTAAACGGTTAAACTACGACTTCTGCATTCAACAAAGTAGCAACGTATTGTAGCAACAGCATTAAAGTGAAATGGGCAGTCGTTTACGTCAACATTCTTTTTGATGTTGCGTGCCAAATATTAAGATCGATCAATGATTCACACGGAGTTATTCGGAAAATAACATTGGCACAGATTTTTTCCTGAGACACGCGGTGTGGTGATCAAATACTAGCCTTACGAAGTTACGACGAGGAACTATATGAAGCACTAAACGCATGTACGAGTACCTCCCCTGTTTAATATATTTGGCCCTAAATAACTAAGCACACATGTATGCATCCATTCATTCATCGGGTGTAACGTAATTTGGACACATAGGAACGCTTTTCGAAATTATCTTTAGAACAGTACACACTTTCTGACTATTTTTAGACGCTGCTCAAACACCGTTTCTCTTTACACTAGCACACGCAGCGCGTTCGACCATCGACGTTATTTCCTTACTCAGTCCAGTTGGTCCAGAAATAAAGCAGTAATGGGGTGTTTACACGATCCAGCAAACGTCCAGCAAATATATTCAAAATACACGTGCTAATGTTGGACGTTTGCTGGACGTTTGCTGGATCGTGTAAACACCCCGTATAATGCAGCTAGATAGTGACTGAGCGTTCCCAGTCGCCGCGGCAAGAACTTGAAACAGTCTGCCATCAGAAGTGACGTTTTCGCAGTTCTGCGAACAATTAAGACAAAACGTAAGACTCACCTGTTTTCCGCCTGAAGTGACCGCGGTGGCATAGGCCTTTTTTACTTTAAATTGCACTTTATTGTGGCTTGGTGGTTAACGGTTGGATGTCGGACTTACGATTGAAAGGCGGTGGGTGGTGGG
>Ga0056128_1008058_pt1 | contig 13319 bp, 8 predicted proteins | sample WorMetLIZISLAND2_FD_71113 | JGI IMG/M metagenome (GOLD analysis project Ga0056128, IMG submission 71113) | Marine gutless worms symbiont microbial communities from Max Planck institute for Marine Microbiology, Germany - Olavius geniculatus... ... | reverse complement strand
CAGGAGTATTAGGTCATATTGGGGTCAACTAAGGAAAAAATTAGTATCAAGCTGATTTTTTCAAAATGGTTAGCCTGGAGCACTAGGAATAACATATCAAAACTCCCCAAGAATCCCAGCCGTGCTCTCTTCAAAATTTGAATTTGAAATTTGGCACAAAATTGAAAAAATAGGTCAATTTTTAAGTACGTCAAAACATAGGTATATTGCATATCAAATCAAAGGTAATAAAAAGTAAAATGCGAATATGGTATTAATATGTCAATATAATGATCATATTGTCAGTACAGGTCGGTACAGTAAGCTCACAGTGGTTAGATATCTTCATTCAATTCGGTGTCAGTCACTTGTGGATTCTGGGGTGGAGCCGCAGCCGAAGTCGAATTTGGTGCATTTTGGCCTTAAAATATGATGTGGTTGCAACAATTTGAATTATGTTTAACCCTGATTTTGCAATAATTATTAGGGGGTAATTTTATCCCCCAAGGCTGATTTTTACCGTCTTGATCTGAAACCTCTTGGAATTGTAGGAAACGCTTTAGCGACTTCGGCCTAAAAAATGCTGCTGAAATTCTCAAAATATCTTTGCTCGTTTTTCCAATGTAGCCGCCGGAAAACTGATACACAACAGCAAAAATGATGATAGATCGTATGATATGTGTTATTTTGTTTCACTTACAAATGAATAAATAGCCGCTCTTAGCCAGCCCGGCTATTTATCCGGCAGTTGGCTGCCAAAAAAAATAACCGGCACAGGCCAATTTATCCGGCAGCCGGCTGCCGGATAAATAGCCAATCTTATCTTATCTTATTTTCGTCAAATGCCGTGACTTGTTCCAAAATGCCATGTTTTGCCATGTTTTTAGCAAAAATGCCGTGATTTTACGTATTTTGCAGGAATTTTTCGTTTTTAAGCAGCAAAAATTGAAATTTATTGTGTGATTTTAACGCAAAAATATTTATTTTTGATACTGCTATCAAAGTTTGTATGTTTTTTTCAATATGTGACCGTGACGTCGTCATAGAAATATGTATTTTAATGCTCCGCAGCAACAAAATTTTTACAGATGAAAACTTTGCATTACAAGTAACGATGGTCATCAATGCTAGATGTTGAGTTTTAGACTGTATAACGGTCTTTGAGCCCGTAATTTGATGCCGTGATTTTGCTATGATTTTTGCGATTTTTACAGAAGTTTGCCGTGTTTTTTGTTGTTTTTGCCGTGATTTTCTATTGTCCCTAATGACTGCATAACAACAAGTTAACTAGAACTAACATCATAAATCAGGCATGACGTGCTATAGCTCATGCCCACTATAACAGGCAACGGATAAAATACTTCACACAAAAACTAAGCGAAATAATGAAACAAATTATCACAGTGTATCGCAGTGTGATTAAGCTGATGTAGCCTAGGGAATGAAGGATTAAGGATAGGGTTATGGTTGGTTATAGCAGGCCTTAGCTATAGTGGATCCTAACCTATAATCTACCTCTCCATGTGGTCCTTCGCCAAGCTTCTCGATAAAGCGCAGACTGTCACGAGGAAACTCCACCACGACCGGAGTATCCAGATCTCTTGACCACAGCGCCAGGTCGACCGTAGTCATCGTCGGGACCGAGTAACAGCTGTTACCACTGCAGCCCTGCAGATAAACACAGACCAAAACCGATTGGTTTACACGTTTTCGACCAAAAACAAAACTGGCGCCAAAGATGGCATTTTCATTTTCGGCCGAAACTGAAACGAAAACGAAACATAGCAACCAGTCTCGACCGAAAACAAAACTAAAAATCAATATTTTCTATTATTTTTCAGTTATCAGCATCTAGCCTAATCTCATACATGAAACCAGTTCAGTCACATCACACATTTATATTGAAACAAATAAACTAAATCTGTCACGTTTGGTAATGTTGACTATAGTGAAAAAAGCTGAACATTAATATGAAAGAAATAACAGTTTTTTTTTCTGCGAACCAAAAACAAAAACGAAAAAACAGTCATTTTGGCTAAAAACGAAAGTGACCAAAACCTTCACAAATTATGATTGTCAGTGCCGAAAACGTAAACAAAATTCGGTTAAATTAGAAATTCACTGTGACAAATCATACAGATACATTCAAAATGCAAGTCATTGCAGCAGCACTGAAGCTCCTTCACTGACCTGCAGACACTCGGGGGCGCCCTCCGACGCATACAAATCACGAGGGTGTGGTGGCGGCGGTAGCGATGGTTGACTGGCGCCTGATAGACCGAAGGGTTTGAACGAGGAGGACTGTTGAGCCAGTCCGCCGGAAACGTTCAACCGTCCTGCGTCAGCAGCCAGACCACTGGAAGCAGCGGAAGCGGAATACGTGTCTGGAACTGCGTACGTAGAAGTGTTCGTGTCCGAGAAATATTCTGTATACATCACACAGCAAATCATACACAACAAATTACAACGCATAATGACAAAAAACTAACGAAAAATACCAACTCAGCCTTCCATCCCTCAGGGGTAGGTAAATCAAGTAGGCCTACCAGCCTGCTTGACTAGAATTAAGGTGGAGTGCATTCACCTGTGTCGTCCGACAAGTGTGATCCCATATGACAGGTGACGTTCCGTAGCTCTGAGATGAGTTACCGGTAACCTTTAACGACAGTAAAGGCTACATAATGAATCTTCTGCAGCCGTGAAATTAAGTGTCTATTAAACTACTCTCCATATACTGTGTATAAATTCGTTTCATTTTCCGGTATACCACACCATACCGTAATTTGGCATACACTAATGAGACTAATGCTTTAACTTTATGCACTAGCTATACTGACAAAAAATCACAAAAGTGACGTCGTTCTCTCAAATTATACATTCTCTCTATAAAAAGCAGATAGAAAAGACCAAAGTAGGTACCGGGGACTTCGGACGGCATTAACGGCGGCGGCTCCGGCAGTTTACGAAGCTGAATGCCATCAAACGGTTCACGATACATTCCTGGCACAGCATTTGGAGCAGCATTTGACACGATCATTATTTGACCATCGACAATGCGAGCTTCGCCGTCCTGATCACACAATTCGCCCCAGAGCACATTCAGCAAAATTAAAAGACAGTGTACAGAGAGTTATTCAGGACAAACTAAAGGCACCTTTTATGCTAACAACTTTAAAAAGCTTCTATACATTAGATGATACTGTAATTCAGCTTGGATTAACCACTGCAGTTGAACATATAATAATTTGCGTGTCCGTACAGCTTCTTCTATGTGCGATGCGTTTTTACGCGCAAAAGCAGCTACTGCTTTCATCGCGTCTTAGCCATCGAAATTCTGTCCGTCCGTCCGTCCGTCACACGGGTGGATCAGTCAAAAGCGGTGCAAGCTACGATTACCAAATTTTCACCGTCGGCTGCATGAACTATCGTTGTGCGATCCAGATAGAGAATTTGGTGTTTGTATATTAACTTAGCGTGAACACCACAATTTTAGCTAATATACTGAACTGGAACTGCTATAGGCTTTCACGCGTCTCGTGAGCATTAGCTCAAATTTCTCGTTATGTTTCCATGGACTTACATCTGAAATAAATGTCATTCATTCATTCATTCATTCATTCAATAATGATAATGCCATCCGTCCACCAGTCACAATTTTTCGACAAACTTGCAAAGTTATGTGTTGCCAAAAGCCCAAACCCAAAGCTTTACCATCATACTGCAAGAAATGACTTACTTCCTGATGACAAAGCAGCAAAAATCTGAGACAATCAGCATGACAGCCGGCCAAAAATGTTTAGCAAGATTTGCAAAGCGTGTTGCAAATTTTTCATTCTACACATACCGGTGGCACGACCAATCACCAGTAGTTAGAAACTACCGGTACATATTATTCTAATACCAATTATTAAGAACTTCTGGCATGGCCTTAGTCCCAGCACCAGGGCTGGAAAAAACATACGTTTTTGGAAAAAAACGTTTTTAGGCTTCTTAGGCTTCAGTGCTCAAAGAAAACAAAGAAATTTAGACCCAAAAACGTCCTGTTCATCATTTTTTTTACGTCACACTGCTTTTGTTCAGTGGACAACGTGAGGTCAAAATTCAAATATCATTATCAAATAAAAAGTTAACTATAATGTGTATTAAAATGCATAACAAATAAAAAGCCTTAAAATCCAAAATTTGAAGTTCTGATTTTTCAACAAAAAGCCCAGCTGTCGCTGGAGTAAGGCCGACCAAACTAGTTATCACTGACCTTGAAACTTTAAGTCATCCAAGGTCGATGATTTTCATGTCGTCTGAAAGGGCATATGCCACTTCTTATTAGTGATCAATAGCAACCAAAGCCGTATCTTGCACCGTTTAGCCACAGTACATCCGTGACAGACAGACGACAGATAGAAGAACAGACGGACAGACGACAACCACGACAAAGGGTCGACATCTGAGCTTACAGCTTAACGATCGGCCCAAAAATCTAGTAATTTTAAACTACACTGTACTTTCTAACGCTGCCCAAAAACACAGCAACAGAAACCGACCTCCGCCTCGTCGCAGGTCTCGACGCTGTTGTACATGATGCCGTTCGACATCAGCTTCCCGTTGCCGACGACCGTCGTCACCGGCAGTTGCCGGGCCGACACGGACAAGTCGGAGACAGCCGGGTGAAAGCCAGACGGAACACGACACATGTCGGCTGTAGTGCTGCTCCGAACGCCGACACCACACGCTATGTACTTCTTCCGACTGTATCTATAGCAAACGCATTCATCCGCCGGTTGGTGGCGTAGCAGTTAAGACATCGAACTTGTGATCAAGAGGTCATGGGTTCGACTTCTGGTTGGGTCGCTATCAAGTGGTTGCTGTCACGTATCTCAACGGTTGACTGTCCATGAACAGGTGAAACATCTCGACATGTAACCAACCGCCAAGGACAACACAGCCTTCCGTCGCTCCATCCAGAACTGGCCCATCTGGCTGCGGTTATAGCAGAGCTCGTTCAACTGCGTCGGGTGGCAGGTAACACTGTATGATCGATCCCATGACACGTGACGCTCTGTAGCTCTGGGCGTGCAAAGTTACAGTATTCGTTCGCCTTGTGCAGTTAAAAGCCTTAGTTTAATTACAAGTAAGTCAAGACTCAACTGTAAGTCAAGACTCAAGATGACATTTTGTGAATTTCACATTTTGTTATTCTGTTTCTACAATTCAGTTTTCTGGGGTCCAAGGCTAGACAGAGTTACCTTAAACTAGCTATGGGTTCCGAGGAGACGCTGTAAGCTTTCCCAGCTGCCAATGTGTTTGTAGTTCATTATGAGCTAAAAGAACGTTTCTGTTGACAATGATTACTTACTATTTTTGTTTAAGTTTTCTGTGAAACAATTGCTAATTCGTAGCATGAGAGAAATTTTATTTTCCATAACCATTAACCACAACTAAGACAATAACAGCACAAAAGTTGATAATACAAGAGGGTAGCCAGAACAGCATCCAGCCATCAAATGCTGGCCACCCATTATCACAGTCAATATAGCACTATTACATAATCAAAAAAAAGAAAAAAGACGAGATTCACATAGGCAGCAGTTACAGAATCTCACTCAGTGATTCATTAGTGTTGAGTGACTATCACTGCATAAATTGGGAGTCCCTAAAAATCAAACGCCCTAAACTGCAGCTTTTTTAGCCTGTAAGACTTAACTCAGCAATCCAGCACTGCATTCGTGGTGACTACAATACAACACAATATTCGTTTATTACAGCACTGTCAAAACGCACAGCATAAAAAATAAAATTATATTACACGTTAAAATGAACAAAATGGCTGAAGACGTTTCTACCGGCGTCGTAGAATGCAGAAGAGAACGCCGCCAAGCAGGAGTAAGATAGCGACGATCGTTCCACCGATGACAACCCCAACGAGTCGCTCGTCCAGAGGCTCTGTGGTGGTTGATGACACGTCCTTGTCCTCGTCCTCATTGTCTGAGAGTAGATCCTGGTCTGAGTCCAAGTTCACGTCCGGAATCAACTCACCTTCGTCTAGATGCAACATCATCAACAACACACTGATACAGTGATTACGTTACATCCCCACCGTGGTTGGCCACCTTGACGTGGAGGTAGGGCTTCGTGCTCCGATGAGCAGCAAAGATTTCTAAAATCTGGAGGGTAGGAGCCAAATAAGAGCCGACCAAAAATGAGCACATACATCACCAGTGCTCACGCACTGGTTAATTTGAGCACTGGTTAATTTTCGGCTTTTACGCCGATTTCGGCTTCACAGCCGTCTACGGCTTCACAGCCGTTCATTTACGGCTTCATAGGCGTTTTCTGTAACCTTATGGTTACATTCGGGGACGCGCATTGGGCCGAACTGATATGGCGTCAGTGCTGGGCAGGTGTAAGAGCCTGCCCACCCCGGAGGTAAGGTAAGGTAAGGTAAGATTACATTACATTACATGAAAATTTAAAGTAAATAACGCCTAGCACTTCAGTCATATTACAGCCATTTATGGGAAAACAGATTTCAACACAAAAATTATATAGCTGGCTGGCTTGGTGGCATAATGCTTAGGCCATCAAACTTATGATCGTAAGATTATGGGTTCAACAATAACTAACAAGTTAGTATACTTGGTAGTATAGTAGTAACAAAGCATTTTTGGTGTGACACTGTATAACTATAAAGCGCTCGTAAGAGAGCATATCTCCACTGAGTAACTTTTTTACTAACTAGTAATTGAAAGCTGCGTGTCAAATTTGAAGTCCGTCACTTTAATCTTATCCAAGTTAGCCTTAGCAGCATGTAACGTCCAAAATTTTGGGTGTCACGTGACTGTGGCCACGTCTCTCTTTTCAAAAAAATTTCAAGAAACCAATGAAAACATTATTTCCGCCATTCACTCCATTCACTTGGTAGACATATCGACATAATAGGCCTAACAGCAGGCCAATCTTTATGCGGCGATCGCTGCAACGGACGATGGATCGATCCATCGTGGGCAAGTTTGAGGCTTTTATTGAACGTCCAAAAGCCAAACGTATTTCAGCTTAAGGGGGGTTTCGCCCCAATGTCTCCCTGACTAAGGGCTCTGCCCTTGGACGCCGCTGGGTGCTCTGCCCTTAGACCCCCATTATAGGCTCGTGCTCCTTGTGGTCGTCCACACCTTTTGGCAAATACATACGTGTGTATTTGTGGTTAAGTGTGGTCACAGATCATTATGTGGCATCAGGGGGCCCATAAGCAAGTCAGCGACAAGAGCTCCCCCCCCGCTGGCAAATAAACGGTCCTGACCTGCACCAGCGTTCATATCTTCATAAGCTTCACTGTCGCCACGTCTGCTGGGAAACAACTCAACTGGATACCCTGGTATGACTGTCTCGTCAGTGTAATTTCCAGCTGCAATTTCTGAAACAAAATCGTAAATAATCGAAATATTATAAGGCCATTACTATACATTTTCTATCAATCAAACTCGCAGTAATATGAAGTCAAAATAACTTCATTCAAGTCTGCTAAAAGTGCAATGCAATTTATTCACAGGAAGAAGGCAAACGTAAGTGCTTAAAATAATCTGTGTTGAGTTCAACAGTACTTCAGAGCTTGCATTTTTCAAATCAGTCGGCAATATTTCTGTGTAAGAAAATCGCCCATTTTCCCTGCCCACTTCTGTTCTACCATAAATTTAAGGGTGTTTCCTTTGTAGCAGATCACTGAAGTTCAGTGTACCAACAGCTCAGATACAGGGCTAGTTACTCGTGAATTAACTTTCGAGGTAGCCCAACTTATATTACGACCGTTATAAAACGGTCCAGGCGAAAACGGCCCATAATTTTTTGACGTGTCTAAAACGGCCCATACCAATGTCCAAAACGGCCCAACCTAAGTACAAAACGGCCCAGAGTCATGACCAAAACGGCACAGACTAAAGCGGTGCAGACCAAAACGCCCCACAGTTTTTATAAGTCTGTTTCTGGCTGTTGCATGTACGGGAAATGACCAAAAAGGCCCATGCGAATGTCGAAAACGGCCCATACGATGAGTCCAAAACGGCTTATATTGGGCCGTTTTCGACGACCAAAACGGCCCACGTATGTTCAAAACGGCCCACACAGAGGTCGAAAACGGCGCGCAAGAAACAGACTTATAAAAACTGTGGGGCGTTTTGGTCTGCACCGCTTTAGTCTAGGCCGTTTTGGTCATGACTCTGAGCCGTTTTGTACCTAGGTTGGGCCGTTTTGGACATGTCAAAAAATTATGGGCCGTTTTGGCCTAGGCCGTTTTGGTTTTGGGCCGTTTTGGTATAGAACCGTGGTACCGACGGACAGACAATACACGCTAGTATAACCCGCTCATGCAATAACATGGAGCAGGTGAACAGTGACGTCTTGGGTTAAAAAGTAGGCGAGGCAAAAGTTGCAATTTTCCGACAAACACCACGACTTTTTGACACAATTCTGACAGACAGCTGCAAATTTTCAACAGAGTGCTCAAAACTTCAAGTTTAATCATGACTTCGCCAAAGCAAGAGTTTTTAGCGACAAATTATGCATTTTAGGACAAAATTTTCGAACGAAAAGAAAATTTTCCGACAAAAACAAAATTTAGGAGAATACCCCCTGCTCCTACCGGCCGCGACATCACTGCTCACTGTGGGTGAAAATCAAAAGCAACTAACAGAACACAAATTCTACATACCGGACTCAAAGCGGACCTCACTGATCATAAGCCACTTGGCGTCAAAGAAGAGATCCACGTGGATCGTCCGACCGATCCGATGTGGTATCGGAATAATAACATTCCGAGCAAACTCGATCAGCGTGTCCCGCATATACTTGTACACCACCGGCCGGCTCTGGTATCCAGACGATGGTGGACCAACCGAGAAGTAGAGGACGGCCTTGCGGAATGCGCGGATGTCCTTCGAGAACAAGTTGTTGGAGTGGAACCAAACCGAAGAGAAGTTTCGCACGCGGTCGAATTCAAAGACAATCTGGACCGGAGGTCGCCGCACATCGCCGGTGTCGTTTCTCCAACCTACCCAGTCGTAACCTATGGAACATAATGATAACGATAATGATATGTTTCTATATGCAATAAACTTGCGTAAAACAAAAGCAATACCAACTATTGACATAAGAAAATCGAGCGCCTGCAGATTCTAGCACTTCACTGCATACTTGGAAACGTTATACCTCGTTTACATGATCGAGCAAACATCGAGCAAACATGAAGCAGGCCTGATGGAACCCCGCCCCTGGCTCATATGTAGGCCTAGGCTTAGCCCACAGCTGATCACGTGTTATATAGGCCTTCCAATTACAACCCGCCAGCCCTAATTAGCATGCTAATTACCACAGCTCGTCGAGATAGCTGGATAAATGCTAGCAAACATCGAGCAGACGTCGAGCAATTAGCATGTGTATTTTGAATACATTTGCTCGGCGTTTGCTCGATGTTTGCTCGATCGTGTAAACGGGGTATTAAGTACAAAGTGGCATGTTCTTCGCACGAACTGGTAACTCTGGCTGACCATTGAAAACAGCTGACAAAACATTTCTGAAGCAGCTGAAACGTTCAGACAGTTGGCACAATAATAATATGTGGCATGTTATGTTGTCTTCTAAACATGATCTTTCTGTCACTAAACAGGCTTATTTGCGACATGCTCGTTTGTATGAGTTGCCTAAAACCTGAACAGTTTGCTATGCTTAACTGTTTAACGAATTTTTGTGTTGATGTGCTTTTAATGTACATTTCTTAACTTTTAGCCTATCTTATCATCTTATCTAAGCACTGTTTTGTCTGGTTCTTTACTTCTTTTACGTACATAAAGCGAATACAAAAAGACAGAAATAAACCGAACTAAAATCTCAGTTCAGTTCGGTTGCAAACGGATTGGAAATTTAGTTCATTTCTGCTGCTTTGTACACGTCTTGAATCCAGCCAATGGAGATGCTTCAATCGCAAACCTTTCCGGCCGGAATTGTCCGGGTCGAATCGGAAGTTGGAATTTCCTTCGACGCCGTCCATGAGCTGGCCGAGTCCACCTGACAGGTAAGTGTCTGTCACCTTGCCGTCGTAGGTGAAGTCAAACAGGTCAACCTCCGGACCCCGGCGTACACCCTGCGGCATGTTGTACGCCACCACGCCGTCTGAAACGTGCAAAAACGGTTTAAAACGTAAAACGTAAAGTCCTTTCTGAGCCATAAAAAACACACAGCGTCGCTGATCTCAGTTTTCTTAGCTCTCAGCCAGACACCAGTTCATACCACAGATCCACGGATACAAGGCTAGTGCATCGCACGGTGTGCCTGTTTACGTCCCAGCTTTCGCTGGTGCCCACTGCGGTGCCATAGAATACTTGCAGGGCTAGGTTAACCTGGGTGGCTGGTTACACACGGAGATGGTTTATAGGGTGTTTACTTGATCGAGCAAACATCGAGCAGCTAGCTCGGCGTTCTCTGGTAATTAGCATGCTAACTAGAAGGGCGGGCGGGTTGTAATTAGAAGGCCTATATAACACGTGATCAGCTGTGGGCTAAGAGCCCAAGCCTAGGACTACTTTTGAGTTAGGGGCAGGATTCCAATAGGCCTGCTTGAGCCAGCTCGATGTTTGCTCGATCGTGTAAACACCCTATTACTCGCCTGCCGACGATCACCCATCCAAGTACTAACCGGGCCCTGCGTTGATTAACTTCGTTGATATATGACCAACGACGTTATCAGCTAAACCAAACCGCCGCCACTTGAGTTATGTAGCTGAATATTCAACCTGGTAATGCTAAAATTTTTCTTTGACAGTTAAGGCCTGACTTCACAAACATTAACTATTAATTAATCATTTCAGCAGCAAGAAAATGGACAGCAATGGGTTAACAATTAGGGGGGAAGACAGAGAGTTACAATTTTCCGACAGAAAAGATATACAAGTGCTTCGAATATCAACTGCGTTCTAAAGTATCCTTAAATGAGAGACTTTCATCCCCAAATAGTGTATTTTTCTAAGAAAATTTTCCGCCAAGCTAAAATTAAGGGAGAAAAAGCAAATGTTTTCCTACCCTCCGCCGCCACGTCGCCGACTTTCCTGGCCACCGACCTCTCCCTTCTGCTACCATCGACCGTCTGCCAGCGCCTCCCGTCAAGTTGACAACCGTCGCCAACCAACCGGGCTTTCCCGGTTGTCGGCCCACGGACGTGGAACGACCTGCCGAGTCGTTATCCAGCTTCCGTCAGCGACCAAAATCTTACCTGTTCACGAAATTGTTATACTGACTTTTTCCTTGACTGACTCCATCTACACCTTATCTCTAAGAGACCTAGAGGTAGTTTGTATCATTTGAGTCACTTTGAAAATCTTCGACTAATTGAATGATTGAATGACGGACAGACCTCGCCAGGTGCAGCCGTAGAGTTCGACGCGCATGCAGACCGTACGACGGTACGAGCTGTATGGCACGATGCGGATCCTGCGAGCAATGATCGGAGGACTGATGTTTCGCATCTCCGCCACGAACGTGTTGACGTTCCCTTGCAGTACCTGCACCGTCGTCACACAATCACAATCTTCACTACAGCCATACGCCTTCGTTCCAGGCAGTGGCGTGGAAATCGGGGAAAGGGAGATCAAGGGGTTCAGTGAACTGGGGCCCCTAGCTCCTGAGGGCACCAAGCGCGGTCACACACAATAAATACGACTGTAAGGTAAGAAAGTCGTAGTTCTACTTACTGAAAAAAAACATAACAGTAAAGTGCGTAACCGTTGTGCACACACGATTTTTCATACTAAATGATATCATCTGACTCTCAGTACACATAAAGCACCAAAACTGTGGGTGGCTAGGACTTTGTTCAAGATTCCAGTAGAAGCACTACAGAGCACCCTCTAGCTTATGGGAGGGGGCTTCCTCCCTAGCCAAAACCTCACTCGACGCTCTCAGGCCTTTGGGCTCCGAGCTTCGGCCCTCACAACTCAGGGGCAGAGAGCTTCTAACTCACTGTAAAACCAGACCCCCCACAGTTTCGCTAAACCACTGATTCCAACGCTCAGACACTGCATCAAATGCACTTTGAAAAGCTCACCTCAATCCTAATCCAATTTTAGCTTCTTGTTACAGTAGTAATGAGATATTTTATTACGACTAACTTTCTAGAACTAAACGTAACTCAGACCAACAATATCAGCCCGTGTGTCACAGGCGATGAGCATCGAAACAACAGCGGTGTTTGTTATAACGTTCTGACCTCGGATCCTTGTCTATCATGGAACTGAGTCCAGCCGTCGGTTTCCAGTCGCTTGTACTGCAGCATGTAAGACTCCGCGTACTCCTGACCCTGTATAGCACAGCACAGAACAGTGAGCTTACGAGATTAAAGACGCGTATGTGCTACAGCTCTTTATGAGAAACCACTGCAGAGCTACGGAGCGTCAACGGCCATATGGAATCACACAGAGCTGCCAGTCGACACGGGTGAACGCACCCCCGACTTTTACACCAGCCGGGCAGGCCGGCACTGAATTTACGTATCCCGGAGGGATGGAAGGCTGAGTTGACCGGCGCGGTTAGTTATATATGGAGACGGTTTACCTGTCTACAGACAGTCACCCATCCTAGTAGCACAGCGACCCGACCGGGAGTTGAACCCACGACCTCGCGATCTCAAGTCCTACGAAATCCAACATCCTAACCAGTGCTAGGGCTCACAGTTTTCCGCGGGCCGCAGAATTTCGAGCCGAGCCGCGGAATTTGCCCTTTTCCACGGAATTCTGATATTGCCAGGCTTGCCGTGGATATGGATATCCATGGATATATCCATAAATATATCCATGTGTGGATATCAGACTTCAGCCATCCTGTGAATATATCCATGGATATTGTGCTGTCGCATTTACTAATTAAACTGAATATTTAAGTGTTTTATCTTTCTATAATATTTTTCTCTCTGTCGTTCTTACTCTTCATTATCTCGTTTATTTAAGTTTTCAGTCAAATGAATAATCAGTGACATCAGCACGTCATTATTTAGTTAGCCTAAATTAATTTACGTGCACTATAGCAGCAACAGGTCTTAATCTATGATGCTTTAATACTGTTGCTTGGGCAACAAACGGTCTATCAATTTGTTAGATTATTTTTATTCTTTTTTATCAAACGGTAACAAAATTACAAACGTTTTGGATTCCTACAAATTTAATGCTAGTAGAAAGTACAAACCAAGCGTTCTTCAAAGCGTTCACTCTATCTATATACTCGTAGGCGTACATGAATGCAATTTGCATCTTGGAGAACAAAAATCCGAGCTGTTGCTGCGATGGGCCGACCGTACCACCTATATCTGA
>Ga0056128_1008057_pt1 | contig 13319 bp, 7 predicted proteins | sample WorMetLIZISLAND2_FD_71113 | JGI IMG/M metagenome (GOLD analysis project Ga0056128, IMG submission 71113) | Marine gutless worms symbiont microbial communities from Max Planck institute for Marine Microbiology, Germany - Olavius geniculatus... ... | reverse complement strand
CCAATAATGGCAAAATGACGTCTTTTTAGGGGGGTACCCCTCTTTGACGCCCTCGTTCGAGGGGAACCCCTGCACCCAGTGGCACGAAATTTTGTCACGATAAACTAGAGACCTTGGGGCAGCCCAAGGTGAAAATTTCGTGATCCTAGCTTGCACCGTTTTGATACAGATCACGAGTGTGACAGACAGACAGACGGACGGACGGACGGACGGACAGACAGACAGACGCCCAGACGATGGCAAAGACGCGCGAAGCATTCTGCTGTCGCGCGTAAAAATTAAGGGGGAAACTGAATATTGTAATTCCGTATTAATGACATATTGCATATGCATGCAAAACATTCCAAGGGGGAAGGTTTTGTGGGCAAATTAGAAGGGGGAAGTTAAATATTATAATTTTGCATTTGTGACACAACATGCAATATATCACAAATGCAGAATTATAATATTTAATTCCCCCCCACTTCCCAAAAAACCTTCCCCCTATTTTTTTTCATGGAGCATACACTCCAAGGTTTATATGGTGTAGACGCCCCTGGCATCAACATCTCAGTAGCATCAGTCAGTGGTGTACACTGTGAAGAATTCCTCCACCTAATACATCGAGTCACAAAATCTTTTAAACCCCCCTCATATGCATCGATTGTTTCTTATCTCTTGACAGACAAAAACAGCAAAGATGTGCTTGAATACGCAATGCAGATAAACCACCTCGGTATATAACCAACCACAAAGATCAACTCAGCCTTCCATCCCTCCCGGGTAGGTAAATCAAGTACCAACCTGCTTGGCTGGGGTTATTGGTGAAACGTGTTCACCTGTGTTAGATGGCAAATGAGACTCCGTAGCTTTAAAGAGCTATACGCCCCATCTGTTTAAGATAACAGCTTGAAAGCATATCTTACATCTCGGAATATCAGCAGCAGATGGTAGAGTCTTCTGCAGTTCAGTCAACGGCTGGCTGAGAACCCGGAGGTTGGCAATGTGAACCTCCATAGCTCGATGTAACTCTTCATTGGACTGAGCCGCTTTCACCAGACCTTCGTGGTACTTAGCGCAGTCACTCTGCAGCTCACCGACTACCACATTCGCGTGTCGGCCTCCAGATATCTTCTGTAGCATACACGAGTGGAATTACCATAGTGTACAAAGATTCAACAACATCTGACATGAGCTACATGAAAGACATTTCAAACTTCAATTTATCACTTCATTTGTATCAAAATCCGGCTTCATGCAACTGAATGTGTAACTGCCGGTGCTGTCTGTATACGACTGTTCAATTAGTCATCACAATCTTAGTACTGAATGAAATCTTTACAAACAATAAAAAAAGTAAAAGAAACATTTTAGAATAACTATTAAGCACTTTAAATATTTTCACTTGAGCAATGATAACAAAAAAAATCTGACAGCAAAAAGCTGAAAACAACGAAATCGCTGCACTGGCAGAATCATCATCATCTTTATCAATACCAACATTTTTGACTTTTATTTAGCTGGCCAATCATGACTAATTGCTCCAGATTGGGTTAGTCTGGTCAAATAACACTTATTGGAGACCAGAAGTCCTTTCTGGCCCAAGGAACAGCATTACGGACTAGAGACACAATTACTAAACTTATACAGGAGAAAATCCATTACAATACGATTACAGACTTATATGTGATATGCCAATTACAATAAATTACTGTCCACTAACATATTAGAAGAGTCAGTAACAGGCCTGTCGAGAGAGTTGGGCAGGGGGTAAGCTCCCCCGGGCTCCGCGACGTTTGGAGGGCCCCGCCGTCACTCAGAAATATAAAGTACACCAGAATGCACCATTTTGAAAAAAAATTCAAAAATTTTCTCCCCAAAGGGGCCGCGTGAAAATGTTTGGGGGCACTGCGAAAATGTTTCCCCGGGCCTCACTGTGGCTCTCAATGGGCCTGGTCAGTAAAATGGGAAATAATATGCATGTGTATTGTATTGTAAGCTGAATGTGATACGATAATATACTGCACCTGGAATTCCTTTTCTTGTGCGTTTTCCTCATCAAGTAAAGTTTGTATTTCACGTATACTTAATTCAACGTCTGTTGCAATTCCTGACAGAGCTGCAACACCAGTTACACAACTAACTTCAATAAATGCAATAAAGGCACAGATAAAATGTGAATAGATAACTAAAAGTTCGCATTTTTAGAAATAAAGTAAAAATAACAGCAAAAAAAATTAGCCCAGGTTACTGAAACATGCTACCGAAATAAATAAACAGTTTAAAAATAAAGAAATGTCCTAAAAATGAGCATTTGGTCACAGCTTTCGCACATTGTAACCTACAATGTTCCTTTTCCGAAAATAGAAGAATGCAAAACTAATGGTAGTTCTTTGAAAACATTCATCATTCAAAAGCATGCAAGGATAACTAGCTGGCTTGTAACCAAACATCTAGTAACCAGTGATCAAAAATTACACCATCAAACAAACTGCAACAAATCATCAAATTTAACACTTCAGACCAGTCACAGTCTATGTGCCACTCTGTCATCCAAAGTTGACTAAATAATAATAACAGAAATAGCAATGACAATTTCTACTGTGCCGTATGTAACATGGCAAATGCAATACAAAGGTGCAAAAAGCGAAAAAACATGAAACACGTTTACATGGACATTAGTATATACAGGGTGCGGCAAAAAAGTGGACCCTTGAAGTTTTTTTGCTGTTTTCTCAGCAACCTTTTTGAATTTTAACTTAAAATTTTACAATTTACTAAAACCTTCTACATCTAACTGCCAAATAAAATATGATTCTGTTAAAAAACAACAAAGTTACAGACTTTTTAACATGACCGCCTACCGATTACGCAGCATTCAAAAATTTTCCGGCTACAACACCAATTTAAGAACAGCATTGAAACAACACAGTCGAATAATGATCGGATGCCAGAATTCCATTGTCACTGCGAATGTTCAAAGTGTTCACCACCAGCTCCAAGCTACAACACCAGCCTCCAATCACTTTATTTGACAAAATCTTTTACAGCCTTGTTGATCAGTCCCTGTGGCAGGTTGTCCCAAATAACCTGAAATGCTTTCTCGAGTTCAGCGCTTGTTTTCGGCTTTGTTTGAAGCTTGCGATAAGCCTCCAATATTGCACCCCATACGTGATAGTCCATTGGGTTTATATTTGGCAAATTTAGAGGCCATTGTTCTTTTGTGATGATATCTGGACAGCTGGTCCAGAGCCAGTTCTGTGCGCTGCACTGCGTTGCGCACTGTTTATGCTGACGTGCCGTCCAGCTGGAAGATGAATCCGGTGGGCAGCCGGCGATTGCTTTAAAGGAACAATAATTTAGTGGCAATTTATAAACAATATAAATTACCATTTATCAAAACGTTACTGTGACATCATCGGCAGTAATGCGTAACCATTTTTTGAAAATTAAATAGCATTTTTAGCTTGAGCATTTTTAATGCTGAAAAATCGGTAGGAGGTCATGTTAAAAAGTCTATAACTTCATCGTTTTTCAACAGAATAATATTGTACTTGGCCGTTAGATGTAGAGGGCGTCATTAACTAAAGCTGTAAAATTTCATATTAAAATCCCAAACAGTTGCTGAGAAAAAAATTTAGGGGTCCACTTTTTTTGCTGCACTCTGTACAGAGCAGACACAATTGAATGTATCATAATATTAAACAAAAAAAATTAGCAATTTCGAGATATGAATACATACACTGCATTGCATCAATGAGGTCTTTAATTGCGTTCGGTCGAACACTGATAGCAGCACATTTCTCAACCAGCGCCTGAGGCAACTTCTGTGGCTCCGGCATGATTTGTGATGAAGAATCCAGCTGAAGACTTGACATGAATGCACTGCACACACGATCGCAACATAAGCAAGTCTTTACTGAATGAGTGAGTGAGTAGGGTTTTACATCCTGCCTGACACTGTATAGGTCATTTCGGCGACAGCCTTTCCAGGCAAAATGCACACACACACACAAGAACAAAACAAAAAGTTTAACCTTTACACAAAGTTTAACCTTTATGAGACACAAAACCTAAAAAAAACAAAACCTAAAATTGTAAGAACTGTCAATCGAAAGTGTGCATATGTAACTAACAATAAGGACAGTTCTAAGTCTTTAGGCTGACTAATTCACTAATGTTCACAGATATCAATTTAAAGTGCCATTTGGTGTACAGTATAATGCAAAACCATGTGTGACTTGGTGGTGTAGTGGTAGCGCTTCGAACTGGTGACCTGGAGGTCCCTGGTTCGATTCCAGCCCGGTGCACTGCCAGGTAAAGACCTTAGGCAAGTTGTTCACACACATGTGCCTCCATCACCAAGCAGTATGATTTGGCACCATCCTTACTGCTGGAAAGGTAATGGCAGTACATGGAAGAGGTCTGGCCTACTACCCATGTAACTGAATTGCAGCTCACTTCCGGCAAAGAACATTGAAACAGAGATGAGCACTGCAGTACATGGAAGAGGTCTGGCCTACTACCCATGTAACTGAGTTGCAGCTCACTTCCGGCAAAGAACCTTGAAACAGAGATGAGCACTGCCCTACAGACACAGAGCTGTGAGAGAGCGCTGTTGACTATGGGAGTTTTACCTTTACCTATAATGCAAAACCAGTGCAGTACAGAAATTTATTCACAACCACGCAGTTCAGTTACTGCTTACATGTTACACCTGCTTTTACACACTACTGTTACATATTAACCTTAAAATGACAGTTAAATAACGCAGTGAAAAAGCAAAAAAAATTGTTTAAAAATATCACAATCTGCATATATGCACCTTAATTCTTCATTTTTCTCTTCTATTTTAGTTGTAATCTGGCGCAGAAGTTTGGCTTTCTCTTCACTACAATAAAACACACAACAAATCACACTCCAAGTCTCACAGCCTACGAAAATATGATATCTCCCAAATCAGATAGAACAAGACAAAACACAAAGAGTGCAAATACCATAGATTTAAATACTCTAACAAATGGCCAGATTTCTACAGTAATACACAGCAGAGCCTCAGTACTAAAGTTCGAAAAACATGATAATATATCATAGTTGTATTGCTCAGCTTTTCATAAACATGAAACAAATAAATAATAAAACAAAATACCCAAACAATAAAAAATGCACAGGTTCCATTAACAGTGAACAGTGCACACACATACATTCAGAAAAACATTTTACAACACAGACCAAAACAGAAACTATCTTAATACAGCTATAAATACACCTGTTGCTAAAAATAATCAAACTACACAGTGTTTCATAACAAAAGACCCCCTTTGTTTTTTTCATAATTCACTCAAATGATGGGCAATTTGCTTGAGATTTTTACCATTTGTAGCTAAGTAAATACTAATTCAAAATGCTTTAACAAAACATGGCAGTTGATTAAATATTCTTTACTAGTTGTGATGCAACACTGACATTATAATGTGCCACGGGTACAAACAGGCTAATCCCAATTAGTGCTGCGAGTTGCTCCCCTGCTTCAATGGTGAAAAATGTGGTTCGTTGGTGTAATATATTTGAAGTTTTACAGTTGCAGCCACAAAAACGTGTGAAACAATCGAATTTACGTGTCAGTGAAGACAGTTGGTCTTTCACATGTTCAAGCAAGACAGTGCACGATCACACCGAGCTTGCAAGATGTTGAGTTTTTGGACCACAAGACGCCCGATTTCATGTTTCCATGTTGCTCAGTGCAGACACGATAAGCATTTTTATTAGCGAACCAGATTAAGTTTACCATCGAAGCAGGGTAGCAACTGACAGCACCAGTTGAGACTAGCAAGTTTGTATCTGTGACACATTATGACGTCAGCGATACATCACGACTAGCAAAGGATATTTAATCAACTACCATATTTTGTTCAAATATTTCGAATTAGTATTTCTTCAGCTACAACTAGTAAAAATTCCACGTAAATTGCTCATAATTTGAGTAAATTATAAAAAAAACAAAAAGGGGTCCTTTTTTATGAAACACCGCGTATAACAGCTGAGACACCTATACAGTGACGATGCTTTGTGAGCCTCTAATGGAACAAGCTTCTTGAAGATGTCAGGACCAGAAACCTCAGGATCATTTGGATTAAATGGAATACCTTTCACCAATGATGCACCTGAACGTAGCAGACAACAGGTAGACAATTACTGAAATGAGACCACTAATCAGCAGAACACTATGAGTTGATCCATTTAACAAGAAAATTAAAAAGTAAAAACTACCAGAATAAAGTAATTTCTCGCACAGATCACACATAATCATAAAAATTATGCATCAGAAACCCCACAAATTATCATAAATACAATATGGTATTACTCTGTGTCAGAAACAGAATTAACCTGAACTTACCGGACTAGTGATAGTTAAGAAAAAGAGAAATTTTGTGCAACAGTAATAACAAAAATACTACTGAAATGTTGGAATCATAAACAGAAGAGCAACATCTATGCACAACAAAACTACTTGACTTATAAGGCTTCAGCTGTTACCAATGCTGTTAATTAAACAATTCCAAAAATTTTATAAAACACAAAACCATGTTGCGCAGTATAAAATCATGTGCAAGCACATGCATGGCACAAGATTAACAGCATACCTTTAATCTCTGGTAGAGTTTCGAATGCAGGAATTTTATCATGATATATGAAATCGTTGTCCTTCTTGGCAGAGTTGAATCTGAAAAAACACATACATAAAATCTGACTGCAACAGATACTCTATACTTCTATGCAAAACTGAACAACAGCATATTTACTTAAACATATTTCACACCATTATCTCCCAGTAAACACATGTACACGGTGTTTCATAAAAAGATCCCTTTTTGTTTTTTTTTCATAATTTGCTCAAATTACGAGCAATTTACATGAAATTTTTATCATTTGTAGCTGAAGTAATACTAATTCTAAATATTTGAATAGCTTTGCTAGTCGTGATGTAACACTGACGTCATAATGTGTCACAGGTACAAACTTGCTAGTCTCAACTGGTGCTGTCAGTTGCTACTCTGCTTCGATGGTGAACTTAATCTGCAAACCCCATGACACTGCCTCAGGGCATGCAGGGCTTATACAGAGCAAGTTTGCTTGCAGTAGTCCATCCATGTCGATATGACGTAACACAGTGAGCAGAGATCAATGAATGCGGGCAGCTTTCATCTTAGATCTCTCGTGCAATCCGACCCACTCCAATAACCCCATGCCGGCACATTGACATGCTGACATTTGATACTGCCTCCTACTGTTGGTAAAACCGCACTGCTGATATCAAAGTTCAAAGTCAAACAAGGACTTCAATGTATTACACTAGGCCCAGACAAATCCGTGAGCGGCCTACCAACAGGCCTACAGTAGTTAAACGTGCGGCATGATCGTAATCTGCATATAAGCTGTGGATGTGAGTTGCAGTTGGCCTAATATAATACATTATTTGTTACCATAAAAATGTATTTCTCTTTATTAAAAGCCGGTTAATTACATAGTTTAAAACAAGTCCAAGGAATAGGTCTACCGCGGCAACTAACTGTTACGCAAAGATGTATCAGATTTGAACTTGAGTGGACATTCAGGTTTCCGTTTTTTGTTACTTACTTCATGTATACAACCTAAGGTCGCTTTTGTTTACGTCATGGAAATCATGGAGATTTGATGAAGTTCTGACAAAAACAAGTTGGGACATTTTTTGGACTACCCTGTATATATCAGACCAACTCTCAACTCACATTCAGCTGCACTTAGCTCAGCTCAATGTTGAGACCATGATAATACGCGTACTCATTCCTCAACTATGGACATCGCAGTAACCGACACTATTTATGATTCCCACCAAAGATCAGACTAAAGCAAACACTACCAAATCCTCTCGAGTGAAATATCATGAATAACTAGTCTGGCAGGCACCATGAGAACTGTAGTAATATCAGCAAAGCACTGAGAAAAGCAGTCTCTACTTACTTGCCGCCAGCAACGTCCATTGCAAAGCGCAGACTCTCTCCAATAGCGGACGCATCGTGGTCACTTTTACTCAAGAGACGCATGCTCTCGTTTAGTCGGTCGACGGCCGTCTGGCAGTACGTCACCCACTCACCCCATTTCTGTTGCTCCTCGGCACAAAGCCCGAGATAGAACAGAGTGATGCAGTCGTAGAAGTTGATTTTCAGCTCTGCACGTTTCTTCCACTCCTTCACAGACATACCAATGAGTTATTTCGACGTTAACATCCAGACACACACTTGTAGTAACACTGGCAAAAACTGGCTGGTCACACCGACATCAAAAGTAATGGCAATCTACAGCATCTTCTAAAACCTCAAATAAAAAACAACATGACCTCCAAAGCTTCTATGCAGCTGGACCACCCAACAGTCCAAATTCTTTGTTAATTAACACTGAGAATGAATCATCAACAACTAAACAGTTCTGAAACAGTCTCATAGAAGTGTTGTTCCATCAAGCATATTATAAGAAGTCTGCTGGAGTGCAGCTGACATTGCTACATATACTGAGTGGCCCATCAAAAAGTCCCGAACTTTGCATAACTATAATGATACATATACTGTATGAAAATAAATTTTATTTTGTGCATTTGTAGATCAATATGTACTCTTCCTTACTTGTAAATTTTAGTGACATCATTAATAACACCACAGAATGTTGATTAATGACGCAAAGTGTGTTAAAAATCGAATTATGTAAAGAAAACATTCCATCACACTACACGAAAGCAACTAAATTTTTTTCGCGAAAACATGCCCAATTTTAATCAGCTCACAACAATGGACACCTCATTTGACAAATCTGACTCTGCTAGATTGCTTAGTATGTATGAGATGTGCTGCAAGAACTTGTCTATGAAAAGAAAGCGTGAACCGTTTGCAAATTTCAGAGATCTTCAGAGACAAATGGCATGATGTCAACATCAGACAGTCAGAATCAGAAAAAATATGTTGCATTAAAAAAACATTTATCAGCAATGGCAAATCAGAACGGACGACCTATTCAGCACATTTTCTGCTGATCAGTTGATTAATGTTTAGGTCTATTGTGACGTTCTGGTGTAGTCTACATACGAGTGGCAATGGAAATGATGAGCTGCTTGCATAATTTGTTTTATTATGTGAAACACTATTTTGTTTGTACCTTGGCGAATATGGAAGTGTTTTAAGTGAAAATTCTTAGACTAATTCGAAGATGTTTGCTCACTACATAAGTGCTTTTCTACTGATTTATCTCGACTACTCCACTGCATAACGCATGCAAATGTTCGGGACTTTTTTTTGGGCCACCCGGTATATATATCTAGAAACACTTCAACTCACCTTGACTTTCTTACTGCCAACAAAGCTGGCACAGTTGCTTGCATCGAGATTCTTCAATGCCAGCTTATAATACTCAACAATCTGAGCGGCGACCTTTGCAGTTATTGAACTCTTGCGGCTGTCTGTCATTGACTTCTCTAAAATACACTCTTGCGCTTGAGCCTGTAAATTTGTTCACAACTTGCATGTATTTTCTTCACGTCATTCAACATCAGCACAAAACATCTGCATTTGCCATATGTCCTTACTGGCAAATATCCAACTTACGTTAATGCATCATTTGTTTAAAGTTCAAACATGAAGCAAGATACAGCTTATTGTTGCAGACAATTTTGATCACATTGTGACTTGAAGTATATAAATTATCGAATCCAATACAAAAACTACAATAATGTAGTAAATGCATTAAATACCAGCATGATATTTGACTGGAAGGTCAGTAAATTGTGGTTCATATCAGGGCTAGAATTAAAATCAAAGCTGTCTCGCAGATGTTGAAAGGCCCACGCAGCACACTGAAAATGTGTACATGACACTTTCATGCCCTGGAAACAACATGAAAACACTAACAACATCACAAGCCAGTTATATAAACAAATGAACAAGCTATTAGCTTAGGAACTGGCGACGCCACGCTCAACGTAAAAATTGCATCCAGACCGCTGCAGATTGAGACAAAGTTACTATTGACAGCCTATAAGAAGTTGCCAGCACCCTATCCAATAGTACCATCGCCGACCCCTTACGATGGAAGTCGAAACATTGAGGTACAAACAATTTTTTGGTCATAATTGATGAATTTATTACTATAAAGTGTCAATGACATTAAATGCACAAGAAAACTTTCACTGTCAAGGCATATCAGCAGTTCAAAAGAGCTAAATGCCTTAGAATAACTGGCCATGAAACAAAATACTCATAAAATAAAAAAAAACTAATGGCACCGAAACAGACCTCAGGTGACTGTCTAGTATCCATGCCACCGAGAACGGAATGTAATGCTCCAATGTTATACAGAATGCACGACATCTCAAATTTTATGTCAGTAACAGTTATCGGTCGTCGTGTAAATGGGTCTTCCCTGAATAGCAACATTAAAAAACACTGTTAGAATGCTGATAATGATAACAAATTTATTTCAGTTAGCTTTTACAACCTACAGTATAGATTTTCCATCACAAAGGTGGCAAACACAGAAACACAGTCAAACATATCAATAATGAAGATGAACACTCCCATCAAAACAAAAATGATATTCTGATATAGCTTTTAGTTCTAGCCACACAATGAGTGAATAAAATTAATACAAAAGAAATTGCTAATTAAACAGCAATCTTCAATTCAGACTACCAATATACCAGATACAGGTTATTAGACCATGACATGCAATGTTCTGAAGGAAATTGTATATGACTCTCGCATACACAAACTACTAGCTAAAAACATAATAAAATCATAACAGAGTATCGATAACTGCTGTTTAGCATTAGTGAAATACAATACAAAAGCATTAGTATATTAGCATTAGTGATATGTACAACATCTCATGTGTTCCATTACTACCAATGTTTCCCGAAGATATTTAAGTTAAATATATCAAAGAAAAGCTGTTGAATTAACACATTAATACGTTAAAAAATTAACACACATTAAAAATATCAATGTGCGTAGAAAAATTAACACCCATATGTAAATTTACTAAATTCTGGAAAGCAGGAGTTCCAATATCCCACTAAACTATGTTTATTTGATAATCAAATAATATTCAAGCAATTAAAATTGTTTTGTTGCCGTTACATCACATGCGACACAGGCACGACATCATGGGCTTCATTCCACTCATTCACTACAATATCAGCAATATAAATGATACATCATTAATGCATTAAGGCTAGTGTTATTCTAGTTCTGAAAATCATTTCAGTTTCAGTTTCTATAAGGTTTAATCTCAATCATTACACTATAAGTGTCTATACAGTATCTGAATTCTTTTGAATTCTTTTCAATTTCTATAAAGTTTTTAAAAAAAATCATTTCAGTTCAGTTTCAGCATCAGTATTTACATCGTTTCAGTAACAGTTTTTTGTCGACGCAAATGACAATTTAACTATCAACACACAAACTCAAACTGCTAGCCTACTAGCATCAAATTCATCAACTACCGGTATCCAAAATTTTCATTTTCCAGGACCTGGAAAATCAAACGAAAGAAATTCAAGACTTGTCAGGACTTTTCTTCAGGTGTGCAAACCGTGTTGAATGCATGAACACCAACACTCATGATAGCTGGGTCATGGTTCGACTCCTAGCTATTCTACTATAATGTAACAACCCTGGGCAAATTGTTCACACACGTGTGGGACTTGCCCTTGTCACTAAGCAGTATAATTCAGCACTGGCTTAACTGCTGAGCAGGTGAGGGCAATATATCGAGTAGGTGCAGTCTATACCATTCATAAAACTCAGCGGTGTCTGCAGCTCGCTGCCAGCTCAGAGCAGAAAATGGAGATGAACAATGACCCTATGGTCGCAGAGCTGCAAGATCATGATGCTAGAATTGGTTTTAAAAAATGGCGAAAGCTGGAAACTGCCCTTGGTGCCAGTCAATAAGTAAATAAGTGAAGCACACTGGAAAAATTTAAGGCAAAGACAACCAATCATTTCAGTATCAGTTTTCAAAATCATTTCTATTACACTTTCATTAAAGTTTTTTCTTGATCATTTCTATATCTATACAGCATCAGCATTGAAAATCTTTTCAGTATTAGTTTCAGTATCAGTTACATTGAAATCAATCATTTCAGTATCAGTTCAAGTTTCAGTTACTGGAATATAACTGGTTAACGCATGCGTTAAAAAAAATTAGCGCTTCAACAGCTCTACTTTAAAGCTAAGAGCAGTAACAGACAAAAGAACAAAACATCTTTAGTTACCAAGCAAATGGAATGACTATAGAATCTCCATCACCCATAGGAAAACGACTTTGAACAAAGTGGAGCTGTGAATAATATTTCTTAAGCAGACTACAGCCAACAAAGTCAGTTGTGACTTGCATGCATGACTGTTGACACCACATCAGAACATCATTTGGTACAGCATAGTCATGAATTTAATACAATATGATCTGATCATTTATATAAAAAAAACAATGAACACATTCAGTCACCTCGTATCTTGACACCTCAAAACTATGAGCTGACACTAATAAATTGATGAAGTTAATGTCTGTCCATTTGTCCAACCATTCAGTGGAAAACATTTCACAAGAGTGCTAATGATCTGCTCTGTCAAACAGTTTCAGCTTTCCCCATCTCAAAAAGGAAACAAGACAAAAGTTGGCACTGCAGCAAGTTACATAAATCTAGCTAATTAAGCTAAATAACTGGGTGAGATGGAACAATATATTATAAAACAACTCTTTTCACCACTTACCCCAGCAAACAGTGCATGTAGGCAATATGATGAAGATATGAACAGAGAAGAAGGCTAGAAACTTCTGCTGCTAAACTACCTTAATACTGCATGTGGTACACAGTAGCAGCATCAAATTTTCTACCTGCCGTAGTTGGTCAAGTTCTGAACACTCCTTGCTGTATGAATCAGGATTTTCATGATAAAATTCAGATATGTACTGCAAGTGCAAGAAAACAGAAATCTATCAGCAAGTCATTCATAATTTTCATAATATGTATAATTGTATATTGTAACAAAAAAAACAAAACTGCTGCAATCAAAGTAAAGAGCAGAACTGCAGAACACAAGCTTCAACACATGACGTCACAGACCTTCACATAACGAATGTAACATGCAGTAAACTGCTACATAGAAAAGTACCTGGTAAATCAACAATATTTTACTTAAAGGTCCATGGCCATGGTCAAACTCACTCGCGCAATTTCTGTAGATTTAAATTAGACATTTAACCTCGCATATATAATATGTCGATTTGAGCTTCATAAATATATGAAATTAATG
>Ga0056128_1008049_pt1 | contig 13324 bp, 7 predicted proteins | sample WorMetLIZISLAND2_FD_71113 | JGI IMG/M metagenome (GOLD analysis project Ga0056128, IMG submission 71113) | Marine gutless worms symbiont microbial communities from Max Planck institute for Marine Microbiology, Germany - Olavius geniculatus... ... | reverse complement strand
ACCAGAGCCATAAATGTCAGACGACATCGATCGCCTGAGTAGACACAGGCATAGCCATATTCGGACAATGTTTATATAAAGTCTGTAGTGAGATATTCTTCGTTGCAGCTGTAGCCTAGTGCCTAAGCTATCGACCTCGTGTTTTGTAGGTTCAGGTTCGAATACCGGCTTTACCAATTTCATACTTTTTTTCTTTTTCCAGTTAATACTCTAAATTATTATTGTGTTATTTTATCGCTTATTCAGCATGCTTTCATCGTCTAAAACAGGTTTTTGTTGTCGATATTAGTGATTGCGTATGAAATGTAAATGTAAATCATACAAAAAAATTTGCAAGAGGGCGCTAGTGTTTTGGGTAAAGGAATAGGATTTATTATTAATATTATGACTATGGCTAGAGATAAAGTTTGAGTTAGGGTTAGTGTTTAGGGTTAGTAGTAGTGTTAGAGTAAAGTTGCGGTTACGGCATTGAGCCAAAACTTATGCAGTACACGGTAACACAAAACACGAGTGTACCAGGTAGGTCTAAACAGAGATCTATTTTTAGCATGTTCAGAAAGAATTATCGAGGTATTAGTCACTATATGCAGCTTCATGACTCAGCAGGCAATACTTGACTGTGCATGCATTGCATAGAACCCCAACATCTGTGTAAGAAAATGAGTTTAGTTTAAAGCATAGCTGTTCATATTTTCATATTTTATAGGCTTAGGGTTTAATCAGATTGTGTAATTCTGATGTTACTGTGATTGCCAGGACATGAAAGCCCGTTGTATTTATCGTGGCATGACAGTGCTTGGATTCCGATGCTTAATCAACACAATGTCATGGATTATTTTTCTGAGCGCAGCAATCCATTCTATGATCGCCAGTGCAATAATGAAGTAATTAAGATGCAGAGAGTTAATCCTGAACAATTAAGGTATTCTTATTATTTATTGTATACAGTATTTTATAGCTTGTTCATTTGCTGAGATCAGATAATGGTACTATATAAGATTTTACGATGTTTGTAATTGTTTGAAAATCTGATGTTTTTCTTTTTACAAAATTTAGAATTGTAGATGTAGCACCACTTTAAAGTCAGCGCAGGCTGGTAATTTTTTTTTCATGATGTGCAAGATTGGTTAACTACATATCAAGCTTTTGTAGATAGCAGATGTAGAAATGAATTTGTTGCATATTAAGGATACCGTATCATAATCTTAGTGATAAATTGCAAAAGCAACCCTCTGACAGTACATAAATATAAGCAATTGATGATATAATTATTTAGTGTTGCAGTGCAGTTAAACAACTAAGTACAACTAAGTAAAACTAAATAGGTTGTGATCACATCATTTGGTTTTTTGGTTATTCTGTTACCAAGTTTGGTAATGTGGTACGATTTGTAGGTCAATGACAGGTATTGAATATGAGCTGCTACATGCCATGGAGCCTATACTATACGTTATTCGCAAACAGAATCGGCATTCACCAACACAAGGTAATTTGCAGACAGTTCATCTGTTTATAACCATTATGTCAGCGAGTTTTCTGTTTTCTAGTTTGTTTGTAATTAGCATTGGAAAAAAACAGGTTTTTACAGAAAATTTTAAGTTTTTTTCAAGGTTTTAAAATATTTTTTTTTTGATTTATTGTCCAGTGAACACCGTACATGAAATTATGACCCAGGAAAAACATGTTATGTGCACTCTTATCAGTGAACGACATAATGAGATGATTGACGTCATAACTCAAAAATCATGATTAAAATACAAAATAAAATACGATATGTAATAAATTTTGCAATAAATAAAAAACTTTTAAAAACCTAAAAGTTGGATTCTTGAGGTTTTAAAGTTTTTTAAAAACCAAAAAACCTTGGTTATCGGAACAGTTTTCTAGCCCTGTTTGTACCTGTCATATGCATATAAGTTGGAAAACAGCGGTAATATTACTAATAACTGTTTGAATTGTAGTAACTATTACAACATTAATAAAAGTTTGCAATGCTTTCCTGTTAAATTTTTAGCACTTCTGTCATTTTGTATGTGTTTGTAAATGATTACGACTTTAGTTTTGTAAACTGTACCGGTGTGTGTGTAGTTGTGCCAATTACTGACTATTATATCATTGCCGGCATCGTCTATCAAGCTCCGGATCTCATCTCTGTCATTAACACCCGACTGGTAGGACTGTCTTAACAGTCACTCAGTTGTTATAATGTTATACGGCATGTTTTTTTCACAGAGTGAATTGCATTGGACTACTGATAGTTTTTACGCACGTCGCACAGAGCAATTATCCGTTTGGCTAGCTATAGCATGTATTAGCCACTGTCTGTCTGTCACTACCCGGTACCGATTGGAGCCCAGGTAAGATAGAGACGTCTGGTTTTTACTATTAGAGTTCATGTATTTTGTGACAAAATTTCATGCCACTGGGTGAAGGGGGTCCCTGCAAACAAGGGGGAGAAAGAGGGCACCCCCTTAAAAAAGCGTTATTCTACCGTTATTGGCTCGTGTAACGTGAAAATGGTTGCAGATAGGCACAGTTATGCTGCTTATCGTAACAAGCACTAGCGACGAGCTTCTTAGAAATGTCAACATCGATGACCTTGAATGACCTTGAACCCCCAAAATAGAGGGTTTTAGTGAATTTTTTTCCGCAATTTCAGGCTGCGGCGTGCATTTCAAGAGTGAATTGCACCGAAATGGCTGGAGACAGACCAAGACAACCTGTGTATGAAATTTTCAGCATTGAATGTACATTTTAGCAATCTTAGTCCGGACTCTCTATATTTAAGGAGGCCTGCGCACGTGGGTGTCAAAGAGGGGTTTCTCATTTAAAAGTGGTTATTTATTTGCTGTTGGCTTGTCTAGCATGAAAATGGTTGCAGATAGGCACAGACTTGCTGCTTAACATAACAAACACTGGTGACAAGCTTCTTAGGATTGTCAACATTGATGACCTTGAACCTTAAAAATAGGGGTTTTAATGATTTTTTGGCGATTTTTGTCTGCAAAAAGAGTGAATTACGACGAAATGGATGGAGGTAGACCAAGATTACCTGTGAACAGGAACTGCTATAGGCTCTCGCGTGTCTCCTGAGCATTAGCTCAGATTTCTCGTTAGCTTAACTTTACTTCAATCAATCAATCAATCTTTATTTGTCCAATAAAACAATTTAAAACACATAAAAATTACTTATTGTTTATGTTTATGTATTTAACACTGCTGAACATTTAGTTGTGGGTTTATTTATGCTGTCATGCTGTCGGTGATATCCGGCACCTCTGGATTATTAGTTACATCTTAACACCTCTGGTGCTATGCATATTTGCTTAAATTTAAGGATGTATTGTTTGAATTTTTTTCATGTTCGAAATTCGTTTTTTTTGAATTCGAATAAAGTTTGATATTTGAATTTGAGTACCGCTAGTTAACAAGTAGTAGGCCTACCGTAGAAGGTACAGCATTTGACCATTCATTTTTATATCAAACTGTGTATCTTTGTAATCATAGTTACTGTTATGGTCTAATAAACACTTTGTGACATTGTATGTTGTGTAATTTTTTTTCAAAAACACGGCATGTACATGCAGCGTAACAAAATTATTGTTCGATTCAACGACTTACAAAATGGAAACAAAACATGACCGCATATTGTAAACATAAAATAAGAAACAAAAAATGAAAAAGCCTGTATATGCATAGACTTACTACATTCAACAATGAGCCAACTCGCCACCAGCGCATGGTTGTTTCAAGCTGTGCAAGCGTTTTATCCATTTGTAATAAGAAGAAACATTTGGTTACCGACCTACTTTGTTTTGTTTGTTCAAATTTACCTGATGCCACAGTGAATCAGCAAGTGACAGTGTACACAGCACGTCTACATATAGGCCTACAATTGTGTCGCATAAATGAAAAACCTTACATTGGCTTTGGCTTAGCGTTGCTTATTAAAGGGCAGTCTATGTTTGAGCTTTGACAGTTGGTTCCTGTGAAGCAGTTTTAGCGACGGTGTTACACTGTGACTGGGAGAGTATCAAAGGTCAGCAATCAGCGTGCGTGCGTGCCTAATGCATTTATTGGACTTGGCTGGTTGGACGGTCACCAGTCATTACTGCTGCAGCTCTGCACAATAGAGCGAGCACGCTGTGTAGGTAGTCTCTGCATGCGGGTGTGCCCCGAGGTGATGTGGGCTGCCTACCATACAGCTCAGTGAAAACGGCTGCATGCGGCATTATAATCGGATGCATGTGAAGCAAAATAAACAATGCAAGACATTGTTGGCAATAAACAGCTGTTTACTGCACCTTTAACATGTAGAGTTGCATCAATTAACAAATAAATTCAAATATCAAACAACCCGAAACATAACTTGAACAAATCAAACAACTGCTGAATAATTAAATTTTGGATTCCAACTCTACGTACTTAAATTATGGTCAAATCACTTTTTAGTCCACCCGGAAGCGATAGCTTGCGGAGCGGACTTAAGTTTTACCCCAGATGTTTTTAAAATTTTTTTTCCCGCGCGAGATCTCCAAGATGCGTGTGCCGACCAGCATGAAATTTTGCACGATGGTCAATACTGGGCCCTATTTTATAATGCTGGTCCAAAATTTTGGGGGGCACACCCCAAAAAAATTTCAGGGGCGAAAAACATGCAAAATTTGGCCCGATTTCGGACGACTTTGAAGTTTGGCGGCGAATATCTCCGAAACGGCTGAAGATATTCAAAATCGGATTTTTACTTTATCTACCGCGATTCCTCTGCATTAGGAGAAACAAGTTCGGTGAATTTTGGTCCAGTAACCTTGGAGATCTCGATGTGAACTCGTACCCACCTAAAGTGCTTATTTCGGAAGAACATATTTCGGCCGAAGGGGGTGCTGCGCCGCCAAATTTTTACACGTGCTAGAGAATGACCAAGTCTTACTAGCGCACCCCCCACCGGGGACGGCAGCCCCCTTACAACTTTTTTCAAAGGGGGTCAAAAATTGGCTTAAAATACAATAAAGGAGCTCTTATAACTTCAGAGTTACGGGGTGTATCCCGACGAAACTTTGGCACTCGACGCGGGTCTAGGTTGGGGTGTTAATGCAAGTACGAAATTTGGGGGCACCGCCCCCCTCAAAATTTGGGAGGGCAAAAAACGTCCAAAATTTAGTACGTTTTACGACAACTTTCGAGTTTGACCGCGAATATCTCTGAAACCAATGAAGATAGTGACAAAATCTAAACGGCGTTGATGAGAAGGATTCTTTGGGCATTGAACAAAAAAAATTTTGTGAAATTCCGTCCACTACGAACAAAGTTATAAGCGCTCATTTTGACCTACCCTAAGTCGCGTTTTTCCGAAGACCATATTTTGGCCCCTAGGGGGTGCTGCGCTTCCAAATTTTTACACGCGTTACAAAAAATGACCAAGTCTTACTAGATCACCTCCCATCGAGGACGGGGGCCTCCCTTACAATTTTTTTGAAAGGAAGGTCAAAAATTGGCTTAAAATGTAATAAAGGACCGCTTACAACTTCGGAGTTAGGGGGTGTAGCCCGACGAAACTTTGCACTTGATGTGCCTCTAGGTTGGGGTGTTAACGCAAGTACAACTTTTCGGGGCACCGCCCGCCTTAAAATTTGGGAGGGCAAAAAATGTCCAAAATTTAGTACGTTTTACGACAACTTTCGAGTTTGACCGCGAATATCTCTAAACTGGATAGAGATATCGACATAACCTAAACGGCATTATCAAATACGGTTAATTCCGCGTTGAAGAAAAAAAATTTTGTGAAATTCTGAAGAGTTTGAGCACAAATATCTCTGGAACCGATGAAGATAACGACATAATCGAAATGGCGTTGACGAGAGCTATCCTTTCGGCGTTGAACAAAAAAATATTGTGAAATTCCGTCCACCACAAACCAAGTTATAAGCGCTAATATTGACCTACCCTAAGTCGACAATGCGCGTTCGGCGTATCCCAATGCATTTGAGTTCGGGCCACGTGACTGATGCCGGGGAAATTCTCCCCCCCTCTTTACCCCCCTAATTTCCTCCAATCGGACTTAGGGCGCCGGGCGGACTCACGTTGGGCTTTGCCCCAAATTTCTAGTTGCAAGATGTTTCGATATTTGTTTGTAGTCGTATTTTTTCTGTTGCAGCTGAATGCAGTTCAGAGTTTAGAAGCAGCATTTGAAGAAGGTCTGTTATCTATTTGCTGCAAAAATCAGTGCTTATAGTTTTTATTGTTTTTTTGTAATTGATAGATTTTGCATTTGTTGACAGGTTTTTGGCTATAATTATGTTGGTACCAGTCCAAAACATGCAACAGCATGCAGTGTGCTGCAACTTGCATGTAGAACAGTCACTGCACTTGTCGATTTCATCGGAAATTTACATTAATTCTTACTGAGTGTATTGTGATAATGTGAAATAGTCATTTTTTGCCTTCTGTTTTACTTGGATGCATACTTTGCTTTTTTGTTATTTGCTCAATGCTTCTGCTGTCATTCTACTTGCGAGACCTAGCATAGTTCGCTATAGCGTGTATTAGCTATGGTAATTTTGTCTTGGTGTCTTGTGTCTGTCTGTCTTGTGTCTGTCATGTCCCGGTACTGTTCCAAGCTCAGGTGAGATAGAGACTTCGGGTTTTTACCTAGAGTCTTTAGTATTTTGCGACAAAATTTCATGTCGCTGGGTGAAGGGGGACCCCACAAATGAGAGGGAGAAAGAGGGACATCTCCCTCAAAAAGGCGTTATTTTACCGTTATTGGCTCGTTTAATGTGAAAATGGTTGCAGATAAGCACAGACATTCTTCTTATCGTAACAAGCACTGTCGACAAGCTTCTTAGGAATGTTAACGTTGATGACTTTGAATGACCTTGAACCCCCAAAATTGGGGGTTTTAGTGAATTTTTTGGTTGTGACTCGCATTTCAAAAGTGAATTGCGCTGAGGTGGCTGGCGATAGACCAAGACAACCTACATATGAAATTTTCAGCATTAGATGTAGATTTTAACAATCCAAGTTTGGACGCTCTGGGTTCAAGGAGGCCTGCGCATGTGGGTGTCAAAGAGTGGTACCCATCTAAATAGTGGTTATTTATCTGCTGTTGGCTTGTCTAGCATGAAAATGGTTCCAGATAGGCACAAACATGCTGCTTAACATAACAAGCACTGGTGACAAGTTTCTTAGAATTGTCAACATTGATGACCTTGATTGACCTTGAATTCTAAAAATAGGGGTTTTTTATTGACTTTTTGGGCAATTTTTGGCTGCAAAAGAGTGAATTGCAACAAAATGGATAGAGATAGACCAAAATTACCTCAAACAGGAACTGTCTTCTGAGCATTGGCTCAGATTTCTTGTTTTAATTGTCTTCTTTGTTAACACGTGATTGATCACATATTGTTTTGCGTCCATTGTGTTGTACAAGTATGGTCTGATCACATTTTGATAACTATGGTCACTCCAGATCTTCTGTTATTAAGGTATAATTTGAGTGTGACCATTGTACTTATTGTTGAAGTTAATCATATATATATATATATATATGTATGTATGTATAAATATTAAACATTACTAGTAGATTTTTAGAATGTTGTTTAGTCATTTGTTTTTTTTATTGTAGCACAGTCTTTTTCGAGATACCATCCTTCAAAAGGCTATTGGTGGCAGTTTAAAGATGGAGCAGAATCTGGTAAATTATTTGATGTACCTGCCCATAATAATAATAGTTGTTATTAGTCCACCTGGAATGGTAGTTCTCAATGGGCTTATGTTTTGCTGCTGATTTTTCCGCCACACGATCTCTGATGTCCCTCAGCCGGCCATCGTGAAATTTTGCACCATGATTGGAAATATGCTGAATTTTGAAAATTAGGTCCATAAATTTAGGGGCGATCACCAAAAAAATTCTGGGTCCAAAATCAGAAACAAAAACATACATAGTCAAGTTTGCCCAAATATTATGCTTTTTGATTGAATAGGTGGCTATCTGACTGATTTAATTTGGTGTTGATTTATTCTGTAAGCTAATCATTACGTCTGTAATTCTAGTAGACACTGAAACACAGTAATGAAAATTCATCTTGCAAAAGTCTACAAAACAATCTGGCCATGCAATCAGATTGCTTAGGTGGTCCTGGCTGAAAAGCAAACAGGCAGTACGAGATAATTAGGCCAAAGTACAGGTCTGGTAAAGAAATATGTATTGTAATTTTGGCTGATGTAGTTGTTTCTGCATAAATTAGTGAAGATGTTAGCCCAATGGTGACACAATATGTGGCTGTCTTGTCTAGCTGTTAGCTGCACTTTGCTACCATAACCGTAATTTTTACTTCTTATCTTTGAACTGAGTATTGGCACACCAGCTAATCCTGCACTGGACTGGAGCACAAATTTTGGTTTAGACTGTTTAGGCTGCCTATACATAGCAATGGGATGCCATATGTTTTTGCTTTGTTTGTTTTCCATTTTTATTATTTTTATTTTTTACTTTTTATTCTTTATTTTTCACTGTTCCAAAACTGGACATTAGACCAAGACTAAAATTGGGTGGAAGGGCAGCCCTTACTTGGAAGGAATTGAGGGCAAATTTCAGCAACAACTGTTAAGGGGTTTTGGAGAGAGGGGTATTTACTACATTCATCATCAAAGGCCTGATGAATAAACAGCCATGCACCAAGACTCCCTCAGTCGCACTTACAGCACTGGGTGGCCTCACGTTGGGCTCTGCCTCAATTTTCTAGCTGTATTTCCGTTTCTTAGGTGGGAGCTTTTGGACTTACTGGACAGACAGGTAGATAGGCAAGACTCATAATGTGGTCCGTTATGATGGCTGTGTAATAAATATGTACGTGTTTTGGCTCAGAAACTGCAAACCGGAAGGAGAAGAAGAAGCGAAAAGAGGAGCCGAGTTCATTGTTTCAGAGACAACGTGTAGGTATGCTGCTTACCGAGCTTGCACAGAAGTTTCCGCCAAAGTCATTTCCAGCGACACATCAGGTTCAACCAGTCAATGCCAGTGTTGGAGCAGCGGAAAAAATTGGTAATGTATTGTAGACCTCTTTTCCATATTTTTCCATTCATCACATACTATATTTTACAGTCAGTTGTTGGCATATCAAGCATGCATGCTGTACTTTTGTTTTTTAAGCATATTGTTTTATTAACGGTCAATAGGTAATAGGGCCAAGCACTTGCTGTAGAGCTCCTTAGGCAGCTCATGACCATAAGCCTTTTACAGTCTCGTAAGTGGCAGCAGATTGGCATAAGTTCATTATTTGGCTAGCCATTACTTCGGTTATGAACAGTTGCAAGCAGAAGACTTATCTGCTGTGAAGTACAAAATCCTTCAGACCCCTGGTTAGAACTTTTTGGAAAAAATAACATCTCAAAACTTCTCCAGAAATTTCTGTGCAAGTTAGTAATTACCCCAGTAGCAGAGCCATGGCATCCATATGGATATCTTACAAACAAGATTGAGATATTTCCATATAGGTTCCATGTGGAATTCCTATGTGGAGTCACTATGATATTTGCCATGTGTAGTCCAGATGTCATGCAAGAATGCATTCCATTAATAAATAACTACCTGGTACATAATTTTTGAAATATTTTCCCAGTTTTTTTTTTAAAGTTTTTGTATGAACACTATTTAAAGAAATGTCAATGGAATTTGTCCGGAAATTTGCTATTTTTCTGGCTGTCAGTCATCGCTGTTTGGAACAGCAAAATTGCGCAGTATAGACATGACTCTTGCAAAACACGTGAATGCTTATACAGGATATCTAGAGCAGTGTGTTGTGTGTTAATAAACATTGTTAGTCAATGTACAGTACATATAAACTATTTTCTTGTTTTGTGTCAGATGATGTTAAAGTTGAACCGAAAGTGGAAGTAAAAGTTGAGAAAATAACGGAGCGGCCCACCAGCAGTCAAGGAAATAGCAAAGCACCACCAGAAAAGAAACCAAAACTAATACGCTAGGACATAATTTTTGATATAGATTTATATTTTGTCAACAAACTTCATGAGAGCTGGATGACGTTTGTTGTATTTACTTTAATGTTTATATATTTGCATTCATGATACATGAATATGATTGTGATTTTTTGTTGGCCAACACACGTTACACGGACACTTTTGCAAAGTGCACACGTTGAAGATTGCACACCTAGTGCAATTTTAGCTCTTAATATTCATAGTTATTTTAAGTAAAGAATGTGTTGGAGCATGTAATGTGGCTGGGATTTCAGTGTGCAGCTGTACAACATATGTCTGAGTTGACAGTTGTGATGGCAAATTGCAGTCCAGAATGTGGAAAGTAGCATATTATGTTGGCACCAACATCTTCTGCTGTGAAGTACAAAATCCTTCAGACCCCTGGTTCAGTCCCATGTTTAGGGGGCATGGTGTAATGGCCCCTACGGCAAGACATCACAAATATCTGTTTTCTTTTTCTGCATCTCTAAATTTCAGAAAAGTAGGCAGATTTGCCACTTACATTGAATGTTCAAAAGCTAAAAGTGTTTCGGCTTCAGGGGCTTTTTTCCCTGACCCCATGCTCACGATGCTTGCGGAGGCTGTGCCCTATTATAAGCTCGTTCTCGCCATGCCATTCATTTTTGCATGGGTCTAGCCAGGGAGAGGATTGCATGTGCATTATGCACTCCCATAGCCTAAGAAATATGCAAATTTGTGCAGTAATACTGATGTTTTCGGGGCTTTTTCATGACCAAAAATGCACTTGCGACTCTGCCCTGCTGAGGAAGCTTACAGTGTTCCCTGGATTTCCTAGCTGGTGGGTAGTGGGCTAGCTATCCCGTCCTCAAAAACCCCGCTTCTGTTCACATGCGATTTTCAGCCCTTTGGGCCTGAAAGTGCATCCCCAACTAATTTCTGGCTATATTTATGCACTTTTGTCAAGTCCTAAATATGCCACTGGCAGGTTTGTACAAGTAATTGGTCTGGAAGAAAATTACGTTAGGCTTTCATTCTTATGATTGAATGTTATCATTTTAGCCTATAAACTGCAGCTATGAATTAAAGTTTTAAGAGTGTGAAGTTTTTATTTTTTTCATGTTTGTTGTTGCATGCCTACTTCATAAATGGAGCTTATATACCGTCAGTTATAAAAGTAGACTATTTTTTTGTCCTTCTTCACCAAAGAGTGATGGATTTTTTTTGTTTTATGCTGTATCCATACTGAACTAATGTGAAATGCAGTAAAAATTAACCTAATTTGAACGATTATGAATTATAACTTGCATTCACCTTAAAATCTGCTGAAGAATTTTTACAACAGTGTGCAAGTAATTTAAGTAATTGGGTTATGGAAAAAATCTTAAATATATGTGTAGTGCTTGTACTATATTGTTCTCTGGCACTCGTGATTGCAATCGTGGAATCCCAAATCCTGGGATTGGTGGCGTCCAAATCCTGGGATTTTGGGGTTACAAAAATAGTTAAATACAGGGTAATACTTTTTGACTATTGTAACAATTCTAGCTATCTCCTGAAATATTTCATGTACGCAAAAGTTCTTGCTGTGAGTTGTGATTTGCATTTCGAGCATCACAGTCACTCCTAATTCATTGACGGCTTACATATTTTTCCTATTGTGCATTCTTTGTATGAAATAAGTTTTGTAGGGCTACCATAGGGATACTATAAATTACGATCAATCTATATGCCTAATCCCGAAAACGGGATAAAGGGATTACGCATTTCCGGATCCCAAGATTGAGAAATAAGTCCTGGTATTGTCATCTTTTTAGATTCACTCGGAATTCTTCTAAACCACTCCACTTTCCCCTTATTCACTCCGAATTTTTCCAGACCATTCCACATTCCCCAAATTCACACCGAATTCTTCTAAATCACGCCATTTTCCGAAACACCACATTCTCTAAATTCACTTCGCATTTTCCTAAATTACTTCACTTTTTCCTAATTCACACCGAAAATGAAGTCTGATTTTAGATTTTAAGTGGCATGCGTTGCGTAAGTTTCCTGTTGTCCGTTGCACTGTGTCCCTTGCATTTGTTGATCTGTTTGCGTAGCGTCCGTCACATTCTTTGCGTCCGCAACGTGTGCTACGTTGCGTAGGCCTACGTCGCATTGCATCTGTTTACTTTCGTTCAGTTTCGTTCAGATGTTTCCGTTACGTTTTTTGTACTACGTGCGTAGCATCTGTTGCATGCGTTGCGGCCATCGCGTGCGTTGCGTTAGTTGAGTTCCGTTGCATTGTGTGCATTGCAATGAACGGTATTTACTTATTTTCATATCTGTGCAACTGTCTGAAATGAGGCTTTTAATTTCCAATGTGAATTAGGGGAAAGTGATGTGCTTTGGAAGAATTCAGAGTAAATTAGAAAAAGTGGAGCGATTTAGAAGAATGTGGAGTGAATTTGAAGAACGTGGTGTTTCGGAAAATGGCATGATTTGGAAGAATTCGGAGTGTATTAGGGGAAAGTGGAGTGGTTTAGAAGAATTCCGAGTGAATCTGAAGAGTTGGCAGAAACAGGTCACCGTACTAACTGACACGTTGAAACTTCCAGTAAAAGCACTGTGGTTTTAATATTTTTGGTACATTATTAGCTTAGCATCGCGGATTCCTAGCATCTATCACGATATTTTGTTCAGTACGGCACATATGATAGCACGTCCTTGCATGTACAATTCAGCTACAATCTGTGGTCAAAATTGCACAGTGAAGAAAACAACGTCTGTTACTTATTTTATTCACCCGCTTAGAGATTCGTGACGTCATCGGTGACGGTATGGTTTGTTTATTTGTTGGACGACTTTTTTACATACAATCACGATTTTTGGATCAAGATCAGTTGCCGTGAATTTGAAATTTACCTCAATTACTACAAGACAGTGGACATTGTGCGACATTTGGGTGAGTTGCTGTACTGGTGAAGGTCGTCCGGTCCTGTCTGCAATTTTTGTCTTACGCTTATCCATTTACCTTGTAAAGTGTCTTACTATCTAGTATATAAATTTTTTGCCAAATTCAAAAAGTCACATAGCTTTTTATTGTTATGTTATAAGCTAAGGCAATGCAATCAGACGGTCAGCAATATGATCCTTACTTAGGCCCATGGCATACTGCAGGTAGCTATAGGGCACAGAAAAAGTGGAAGGCCCTGCATGCTTTGTGTTGATCGTGTAAATCTTATAAGTGATTGTATGGAGTGTGCATGGGTTAATGCAGCTAGCACAAGCAGAAGGGTTAAAGGTAGCCAGACAGCAGCTGGGCCGATGCAATGTAGCAGCTAGCTCAGTTGCTGCTAAGGTTTTGCTTGATTACAGACGTGCG
>Ga0056128_1008046_pt1 | contig 13325 bp, 8 predicted proteins | sample WorMetLIZISLAND2_FD_71113 | JGI IMG/M metagenome (GOLD analysis project Ga0056128, IMG submission 71113) | Marine gutless worms symbiont microbial communities from Max Planck institute for Marine Microbiology, Germany - Olavius geniculatus... ... | reverse complement strand
CCTCTAGGCTCTCTCTCACCAGTCACTACAGTTTCTGCTGCCACGTCCACCACAACACTTCATCCTGGCTTTGACTTTAATGACCTCACCGCTTTCTTATACATTTATTACCTCTATGATTTAAAACAAAATTTTCTCGCCACTTCTGCACAGTTAACTTAATTATATCACCTGGAAAACTCCTTGCGTAATACCATTGCCGACGACACTGCCCATTTTCAGGACGTGGCACTTCTTTCATTGCCCCAGCTGCTTCGACACTTCGGGCCCATGTTTGCGGCCTGGCACGCAAGGGCTCGAAGCGCCTTTCACCCTTAACATTTTTATTTCCTTGCTGCCTTTTCCCTTTTCTTTAAATTTTCTTCAAATTATATACTGACTTTTGCTGCTCTTGTAGTTTTGTTTTTTACCCGTTTTGATTTCCCGCCCTTTCCCCCAGGTCGTACACCAGCATCGTCGCCAGCCCTGGTTTTGAACACCTCCAGCTTTGCACTTTTGCTTTTGCGCTTACTGCTTGCTCTGTGCTCGCTTGTTACACCATTTGTATTGATTATCTATATGTCCTACTGTCTATCATGCGGCGTGCTACCTGTATAATCATCTGTGTTTTATTTTTTATTATTCATCGTACATATATGTAACTCTGTTAATTACCGGATATTCTGGTAGTATTACGTATTTGACTTTTTGCTACACATTAATACTCACGCTTACTGGCGACCATCATTCACTTTTCATTTAACATTGTTGACTACCGGCCATCCGGGTTATATCCTTGACCTTGTTACAGAACTGTACTACATACTCGTCATTTCTCATGACTGTCATACTTTGTTGAACTTGTATACTGACATCCTAATATACGATACTAACCGTTGATTGACAGTTGCGACATATTATTATATTATCTGTATTTTAATAATATTTTTTTCTTTTTTTACTCAACTTACAGTTACATACAGTCAATGACTGTATTTATTACATGATGTTTACTGCAATCTAATTGCAGTTGAGTACTGCCGTTGTTTTGTGTTGTTTTATTATAGACATTACCTTCACATATACTCCTTCCAACTAATATCGTTACCTTATTCTTATCCATAGACATTAGTATAACACATATACTCCTTAACACTAACAATGTTAGCTTATTCCTATACGTAGCTCTACTATCACATATACTTCTTACAACTAACAACGTTATCTTATTCTCCTACATAGCCTTACTAACAATATAGACTTGTAACTTTATATTATTATACTTATCACAATAGTATATAAAACTATGACCGCAACGTAGTTAAAAAAAATAAAAATACATAAATAAAAAATAAATATATATTGACAGAACGTTAACTCTTTCACTTTCCTTTTTTCTTTTTATTATTATTTTCTTTTTTATCTCTCCCTACCCCACCGCAAAATAAGAAGGGACCCGCCGCACCAAACCATGCTCTGACGTCTCTCTATGTGTGTGTTGCACGCCGGCGACTGAGCCACACGGTTGGCATCTGCGACTCCGCCACATGGTTGGCATTGACGAATGAGCCACAAGGTTGGCATATACAACTCAGCCACATAGTTGGCATAAGCCACACGGTTGACATCAATAAATCAGCCACACGGTTGGCATGAGCCACATGGTTGGCAACAACGAATCAGCCACATGGTTGGCATCAACGGACATTACATCCATCACCATCCGGTCATCAACTGATATTACTTCTGCTGCTTGTCGCCACATTCTGTATGACGTACTGCCTCACCGTTCTCTACAGATGCACCATTGATTCTACCTGATGTCATCAACTACAACAATGATCCGTTCCAGAACCGTATCGCGCACCGTGCCGTACCGTTAGCTCTTTGCCCCTTTGTTTACAAACGATATGTTTAATATGTACAGGATTCGGCTGCATAAATTGCGTTCAACGAAACGTTGTCGTCGTCCCGTATTTTTGGACTTTGCATTTAATCGCATTTAATCGCATTTAACCACCACTGAATTTAATCGTGTACCTACTGTACCTTCTTTTTTGCACTCGATCTGATGTCGCTTCATTAATGCACAGCTGCTCTTTCATCAGTCTATCTTTTATATTTTTTATTTGCTATCTCCATTTTGCATAAATATTGAGTAGATGTTGCAGAGCTCTTTTATGAGCAATAAGTTGATATCACGCAGCTTTGCTTTGCTCTAACGCGACCGGATACTCTATTTTTATTTCGGAAACGGGGATGTGACAATTGGTCACCATATTTAAAAGCCGATCGTCCAGGAAATTCGCTGCACGTGGTAGAAAGCCTGCTACGTACAGCATGTGACGACCGACGAGCACTGGTCGCCGAGAAAAATCGCCTGGGAAAATTCTGTCATGCAGTATATCGCCCGCCTCATTATCATAATGTATTCAAAAAGACCAGTCAGGATCAGCTCAGTCTGGTTAAGACCAGCTAAGAAGGCTCCTAGCATCCAGTCAGAGTCGCTGTGTGCGGCGCACGGCCGCCCGGGGCGTCCAACGTACTAGAGACTCGCGCGCGTGCGGCTGACCTGTGCTGCGTGCTACGTGCTGCTAGCTGTGGGGGTATAAATACCGCTGCCGGCCAGCAAGCTGGCCAGTTTGAGTTTGGACGTCGAACCGAGCAGACGTGCTCCGTTAGTATACAGTGGATAGTATTGCGGTCCGCCATCTTGGACGGAAGTTGGATTGTCGCTGTTACTGTCGCTACTACTGTCGCCGCTACTGTTTGCTGCTACTTACTGCTGCTGTGTTCGCTGTTCGCTGAAGACTGTTCTTCTTCTTCCGGACGTCTGTGTTCGTGTTATTTTTTCCGATTTGACAACACCCGTTCCAGCAAGGTGTGCGCGGTTTTCTATTTCGGGTTTTATTTTAGTTGTCCGTTTATAAGAATTTTACCGCTTTGGCTTTATTGTCAAATTCTGTCGATTGTCAAAGTTTTTTAGGCACGATTTATTTTTAGTTGAATTTTTCTAATTTCGGGGTTATCGACTCGAGGTCCTCAGCGGCTTTTCCTGCTAAAGGATCCTACCTCGCACCGGAGGCGAACTTAAAGTCCAGTAGGAGTCCGACACTCTGTTGGAAGGACTTAGGGAACTCTTCTAAAAGTTCCGATTAGACCCACAGCATGGACACTAGCAGATATAATTTAAGATAGCGATCGGTTGTAGTTTCTACTCAAAGTTTGTCATTAACTACCGCGGATAGCTTAGCCATCGCTAGCGCCGTCGCCGGCAGCGGCGGCGGCGACCGTTTACCTCCCACATGCGGTCCAGCTTCAGCTCCTACAATATACAGTGTAAGGGTGACATCGTGGTTATATAAAACAGCAAAAATCAAAATTTAAAAATTCAAACTTTACTATTACACAGTCGGAATTGTGTAATGGTAATGTTTAAATGTTTGAATTGTGATTTTTGCTTTTTTATATCTATAACCACGATGTCACCCTTACACTGTATATCAACTAAACAGTTTTTACATAAATATTTGCAGTTTTATTGCCGTTGTAAGTAATCTGAAGCTGAATAAAATCGGACAGTAGAATAACCACTACAACTACTAGCACGACGCAAAAATTTTGCAGATATATCTTAAACAGACCGTGTTATAGTCAATTTTGTCCCAAAATTCGTTGCCATGGCAACGGGGGTCAATCAGGGGTAAATATAAATGACACTGTTAAATTTTCCGACTCCGAAAACCATACACTAAAACCAAAAATTACGACTCTATCTTATACATAGCCGGAGTTATGACAGTTTAAAGCATTGTCTAATTTTCTCCATAGGCGCCATTGTAATTTTTCATATTTTTGTAAAAAAATAGGTGAAAGTGTTGGATTTAAATTATGCAACCCTTAGAAGGCACTTTCTTGCGCGAAATCGCGTCATATGAGCCGTCGCGCGTTAAAATCAGTTCAGTCGTTTTTCCTGTAGAGGACGGCAAGAAAAAAGGAAGAAGGCACAAAAAGTCACACAGACGTTATTTTTCACCTATTTGTGGGGCAGCCTCCCGTAAACGGATTTTTACCAAATTTTGTCGCAAGATATGCAAAACCTAATTATCTGTGCAAATTTTGAGGTGGAAAAATTAAGGGGTTTGGGAAATACGAGGGGTCAAATTTTGGGCTCTTCCATTGAAATGGCTGGTCACCCTTACAACAGTGCTGCACTACCGTGCAGCCTGTGATAAAACCGCAAATATTATATGCAAAAAAACCTGCGAGCAATTTATTTCATGTTGTATAAGCGCTGATGTAAAACGGCAAAAATCAAAAAAAGTGTAAGCACGAACATTATGCATTAGCTTAGACATTTATATCTGGCTACTAAGAACACATTAAATGTCTAAGCTACTACATTAGTTCGAACTTATGCGTCTGATTTTTGCCGTTTTGACATCAGCGCTTATACAACATTAAACAAATTGCTTTCAGTTTTTTTTTATTTATAACTTCTGAATAGAGGAGTGTGCAGGACAGGTAAGACTAAACTCTCAATAGAGGAGTACTCTACGAAAATAAGTATAGAGGCCCTTATAAATAGAGGAAGATAGAGAATGCTCCCAGATAGAGGAGGCCGACAGAGGGCACTCGAATAGAGGGACAATAAAGGGCACTCTAATAAAGTGAAAATAATGGGCACTTAAATAGAGGGCACTCTAAATAGCGGGCACTTTAAATAAAGAAATACTCTTTCAAAGTAAGGTCACTTCGCCATAAGTTCGAAGTTAACCGGGACTTTTTTTTTATTTAAATACAAGTGCGCCGCCACTATTAAACACCTCGCCTTTATCACAGAACCTTCCCTCAATCTTTGGCATTCCTTCTAAGTTGCCCCTCTATTTCTGCGATTTCGCTGATCATATTTTTTTAGTTATTAACTCATTTTTTTGTCGAAGACAGGTAGTTCTACTCTACTCCGCCCAACTTTCTCACACTAAATTTAGAAAAGTTTCGAAGAAATATTTTCTTCCCCTCTTCGCATTCATTCAACAAGGCGCCCAAAACCACTTTCAAATTAAGAAGAAAAAGATTTAAATAAATAGAGTAATTTTGTCAAGTGAAGTTATATTCATAGAGTAAAAGTTATCGTCATTTTTCTAATATATGTAAACAAAACTTACCAGTTTACAACTGTGTGTAAGAACTACGTGATGATATCAGTCCTCTAAAACAGCAAAAATCATTTGGGTAACCTTAGATGGGGCTATGCATAAAACGTCGTTACTAGCTTATTTTAGTTGGTAATCACTAACATAGTTTAAAGTTTTTTTTATTTGATATTATTTGTCGTATTAGACCTACTTGCCCACTGGTTACCGATTTGGCCGAACTGCCAAAAATCCGCACCGTAAAACAACAAATAAGTCTAAGCGTATAATGTAAGCTTAACTAATGTAAAAGTCTGCGCAATGACGATATGATGATCTCGTGTAGCTGCTTTCACTTTGGACCAAAATATTATAGGCCTGCTGTATCAGATGGTCATTGTCATAATAGGCTACGTAGGCTAAAATTGAGTGCACTAAAAGCGCACATCGTCCTTACACACAGTTGTAAGCTGGTAAGTTTTTTACATATATATTTGCTGTTTTGTTGCCAAAAGTCGGGGAATGAGCCTGACGCATGCAAAAGCGCTATAGCAGGATCCGTATCTTTACATTTTACCTTTTTAAGGCAGAGCAGTATACCTCCGGTCAAGTAAAAAACGTTGGATGTGTCTATTACTGCTGCTGCTCCTACTACGCTGCTGCTCGTTATACCTGAAAATCAAAGTTGGCTGTGGTAAACTTCGACTGACGTTACCTAATTGTCAAACTCTCAACCCTCATCTCCGTCAGATGCAAGGATCTTGGTGATATTTGTTGTACATGCCGAGGTATTGTAGGTATTAAAATATAAAATAATATTATTTATGTTGTGGTTTTTATTGTATTAAGCTTTATGTTATTACTATTTCATCTTCTCTTTAGTTTTTCGGGAAAATTCGCTACTGTTATGGCTATATTGTTTTTCCTCCTTGTTTGCTTTCTACTCCACATTCTCATCTTTTGTCACTTTGCTTATCTCCATCTATTTTCGTCTATACGCAGCTTTATTTTAGCCATTTTACTGCTCTAATTATTCTAATTATTATTATTATTATTATTTTGGGAAATAATTGTAGTTATTATAACTATGTTGCTTTTTTCTTTTATTTTTCATCTTCTGTCCTCTCAGTCGGCTCTATCGGTTCGTCGTTCTGTTACTCTGTTGTTCAACGACTAAGCTTATCTCTTCTAGTCATTTTGCTACTCTAATGGTTTTTATTATTATTTATTTGGATCTACTTACTCTTACTATAGCTTACTCATTTTGAACTGGTTAGAGCAACTCACTTAGCTAGAGGTAACAAGATCTTTCATTTACATGGGGGCAACGCGAGTAATGATCCCCTTTTTCATTCTTTTATTAACACACTCATAATACAACACGTCACGAAGCGTCGCCACTGGAGATCCCCTTACGATCATCGCACTACAACATCAATACCGACGGCGACTCAACGGTCATCGCCGTCCGAAAGTTGCTCGTTACATCTTTTCTCGCAGACCGACAACAACTGACTGACTAGCGATTGTCGACGACTGTCTACCGGCGACTCTACTGACGACTAGCTGACGACCGACTACTGTCTGCAGCGATGCCGCCGCATCGCTGCGGTGCTGTATCCGCCCACTAAGCTGATTGGCTGGCTGCAAGCCGCCCTACACTTGCCTTGCGATAATTCAAAAAAATTTACCTTCAAAAAATTTTTTACCTTAAAAAATTCAAAATTTAAATTTAAAATTCAAAGTTTAAAATTAAAAATTAAAGTCCCTGTTCAATTTAATAAATTTAACTTCATTTAATTTTTATGCAGCCAATTAAAATTTTTAAACTTTATAATGCTAGTCAGTCGTCAAAACAAAACAATGACAAACGCAGTAGCAAACGCAATGTATGGTGGCTATAGGGGCATTCGGTAGATGGCGCCATTGTATTATAACATAATCGGTCGATAATGAGGTCTTTTCTAACAAGCGCAAGTACGATTTACATTCATTTATGGTTTCCCACGTGAATATTTATGCACGTTGATTGACAGGACATAGATAAAATTGGCAGCATAATTAAGTTGAACTTGAAGCTTGATCTATCTATGCTAATTGCGAACTTTGCAAATGAAGCCGATTTGGCCCAGGAAGAACTCTAAATCACGTTGTGTGTCTCTCGAAGCAAAGTAGAAATTATTAATGATAGTTTATCATGTAGTCTACACATAGACCTACATAACTGCGAAATTCTATGCAAATGTTAGCAGATGATACCGTTAGTACTTTGCTGTTGCAGAAAAGTTTTACTGGTATCATTGCACCAAATACAGTTTTCGCACAAGAATTAAATTAGACCTTTTGGTATTTTGTTCACATTTCCAAACGCAGCGACATACAAGTTTCAAGGACCGGGACTATTATAATTGTTCAATATCATTAGACATTAAGCCAGTCTATAGGTTTATATTCTATAGGCCTATGCATTAATTTTTGTAGGCTATTTAGCAGCTGTAGACATCTGTAAGCTAGAATCGTATATGTATAACAAGTAATTTGAGCAAAACGCGCGTGACGCGCGACAGCATCGGTGCTGCCACCTAGGGAATCAGCGTACAACGTGCAATAAAATATCTGTAGTAATTTTAGCGCAATTCTTTCTTGAAATGTGCACCAAAAATTGCAAAAAAATAAAACACCCTATTTTCGGGGTTCAGGGTCAATTACGGTCATTTACGTTGATACCACAAAACAGTTCGTCATTAGCTGTTGTTAGTCCACCAGCTATAAAAATGATAGCTTTGGAAGCGGACTTATATTTTGCTGGCGTTTATTTCTTTTTTTCTTCTTCTCTCGATTGCCGCAAAATTTTGCACCGCGATCGAAAGTGCTACGTTCTATTATTTAATAAAGGTCCATAATTGTAGGGGTAAAACGTACAAAATTGGGCGCGATTTCGGACGACTTAAATTCAGACGGCGAATATCCGCGGAACGTATACGACTCGTCCCGCGTTAGCTGAAAAAAGTACGGTGAACTATGACCTAATAACCACGGTGATTTAAAAGTCAAATCGCACCCAACCAAACCGACTTTTTTCGAAAACCAGATTTCGGCCGATAGGGGGTACTGTGCCGCCAAATTTTAACGCGTCCTAGAGAATGGCTAAGTCTCGCCAGCGCATACCCCAGCGGCAACCGGGACCCCTTTACAATTTTTCTTAAAACGGAATCAAAAATTGGCTTTGTTTAAGCTGTACTGACAGAAAAAAGGTAGAATACTAATATTGCGTGCTTAACGCTTTCATTTCGTCACACAAGCAAAAATATACGGTCTACAGCCTGTTCTTGTACATAGCCGTAACTGTTGGAAGACACACAAGCCAGAATGACAAATGGATTATATTACAAAAAACATGTTGTAACGAACTGACAATTTTAAGCCTTTTGGATTGATTTTTATTTCAATTTATGGAATTGGTCCATCTCTAGTCGATCCGTTAAACGGTATAAAAGCGGACTGTGACCAAAAACGGTCGCCACTCAGCTTGTTCGGTCACTCAATTTGTTCAGCTTGTCAGCGTGTAGTTTGTTGACCGTCATTTAGTAGTTTGATTTTTTGTATTCGTAAGTTAAGTTCGGTTGTCGGCCAGTTGGCCACTGTCGAAAAAAAGAGTAATGGCTGAGAAACGCCGTAACGTTTCAGAAAACACTTTTAAAAGTCTAAATGTTGCATTTAACCTGTAATTGCTGTTTGATCATACAGTATCTGTGCGTTGTTCGATTTCTCATAAAGTGTGAGGTTTTCGTATAATCGTGCTAGTTTTTTTTCTTTTATAAAAAAGACCCCTGTGGTTTAGGTTTTCCTATTTTTATTCTATTTTGGGCATTTAGTCATAAATTAAACGACCTTTTTTCCTTTCTTTTTGCTCATTTCTTATTTCTTATTTCTCATTTCTCATTCTCATTTCTCATTTTACCCCTAAATAACAACGATTATACTAGAACAAGTTTGTATGATATGAAACTATGACAAAGTGTTAATTGCTATGGACTTCGTGTGTTCGCATAACGTGTTGAACTTGGCTATGATGTTTAAAGATCCTGGCGCCCAAGTTAAATGTTTTTGAGTGTTAAACGTATGATTGCTAGTAGTTAAGTATTTGAACCTGCTGTCTCCTCGTATCCTTTTGTCAAGCCTTAAACAGAATAAATTCGGTATTTTTTTATTTCACCATAATATTTTTGTCTCGTCTCTTCTACAAAAATTGAAGTCACACGTTTTGATAATCCGACACACACCCTCAGCAAACTTACATATACTAGGTCGGATAGTTAGCAACCCTTGAGATGGCCGAAGCAAAAAAAACCTAAAACTTCCGACCGTAGCACCTGGCACCAGTGGTCGTGGGACCAGAATGTCACAAACGTTACCCAGTCCTGGAAACAAAGTGTTACAACGTAACAGATTTGATTTAAACCGTGCTAACAAAAAATGTATTTTAATGCGAGCGAATGACTTTTATTTTGCCACACAAGCGAGAATACGGTCTACTGCCAATTCTTGCATGTAGCTGTAACTGTTGGAAAAACACACAAGTGAGAATGCTGCAGGGGTCAAAATATCACAAAGAACATGTAGCTGTTTTTAATTTCATCCTTAATAACAGAAAAAAACATTAAAAATGCGAGCGTAAAACTTTCATATTGTCACACAAGCGAGAATACAATCAACAGCCAGATCTTGAATATCGCCGTATAACTGATAAAGTCTCACAAGCCAGAATGACAAGCGCGTCAAAATATTATGAAGAACTTGCAACAGTAATTGATTTGGGTCGTGATAACAAAAAAAAACGTATTAAAAATGCGAGCGCAAAACTTTCATTTTGCCACACAAGCAAGAATACAATCTACTGCCTGTTCTTGCATGTAGCCGAAATTGTAAGAACTCACACAAACAAAAATAGCAAATAGGTCAAAATATTACAAAAATCATGTAACTGTTTTTGATTTGAGCCGTGCTAACAAAAGAAAGTATTAAAAATGGGATGGTAAGACGTTCATTTTGCCACACAAGCGAGAGTACGGTCTACTGCCTGATCTTGCAACTAGTCGAAACTGTTGAAAAAAACACGCAAGCCAGAATGCTGCAAAGGTCAAAATATTACAAAAAACATGTAACTGACTATGATTTAAGCCGTGCTAACAAAACAAATATATTTAAAATGCTATGGTAAAACTTTTATTTGTTTACACAAGCGACAATACGGTCTACTGCCAGTTCTTGCATGTAGTCGAAACTGTTGAAAAAAAGCCATAATGCTGCAGGGGTCAAAATATTACAAAAAACATGCAGTTCTCTTTGATTTCATTTGCAATAGCAAAAAAAAACATTAAAAGTGCCAGCAAAGACTATCATATTGTCACACAAGCGAGAATACGGTCTCAGCTTGATCTTGAATATAGACGAAACTGTTGAGACTCACACAAGCCAGAATGACAAACGGGTCAAAATATCACAAAAAAACATGTAACGGTCTTTAATTTAAACCGTGTTAACAAAAAATGTATTTTAATGCGAGCGTATAACTTTCATTTTGCCACACAAGCGACAATACGGTTTACTGCCAGTTCTTGCATGTAGTCGAAACTGTTAAAAAAAACACGCAAGCCACAATGCTGCAGGGGTCAAAATATTACAAAGAACATGCAGCTCTCTTTGATTTCATCTGCAATAGCAAAAAAAACATTAAAAGTGCCAGCAAAGACTATCATATTGTCACACAAGCGAGAATACAATCTCAGCTTGATCTTGAATATAAGCGAAAGTGTTGAGACTCACACAAGCCAAAATGACAAATGGGTCAAAAATTACAAAGAACACGCAACGGTCTTTAATTTAAACCGTGTCAACAAAAAAATGTATTTTAATGCGAGCGTAGATGGAACTGTTATAACTCACACAAGCCAGAATGGCGAATGGGTCAAAATATTACAAAGAACATGTAACTGTTTTTGATTTAAGTTGTGAAAACAAAAAGATATTTTAAAAGAGATGGTAAGGTTTTTATTTTGCCACACAAGCGACAATAAGGTTTACTGCCTGTTCCTGCATGTAGTCGAAACTGTTGAAAAAACACGCAAGCCAAAATGCTGCAAAAGTCAAAATAACACAAACACATGTAGCTTTTTTTGATTTCATCGGAACTGATAAAAAAATGCATAAAATGCGAGCGTAAAACTTTCATTTTACCACATAAGCGTAAGTAAGTTTATGGTCTACTGCCTGATTTTGCATGTAGTCAAAACTGTTGAGAAAACATGCCAGCCAGAATGCTGCGAAAGTCAAAATACCGCAAAAAACATGTAGCTGTCTTTGATTTCATTTGCACTAACATAAAAAAGCATTTAAAATGCGAGCGTAAGACTATCATATTGTCACACAAGCGGAAATGCGGTCTCAGCACGATTTTGAATATAGCCGAAACTGTTAAAAATTACACAAGCCAGAATGGCGAATGAGTCAAAATATTACAAAAACCTGTAACTGTCTTTGATTTGATTCGTGCTAACAGAGAAAAGTATTTAAAATGGGATGGTAAAACTTTTACTTTGCCACAAAAGCGAGAGTACGGTCTACTGTCTGATCTAAAATGTAGTCGATACTGTTGGGAAAACACGCAAGCCAGAATGCTGCAGAGATTATAAGATCACAAAAAACATGTAACTGATTTTGATTTTATTTGAACTAATAGAAAAAAATACGTCAAATGCGAGCGTAAAACTTTCATTTTGCTATACAATCAATAATAAGGTCTACTGCCTGTTCTTGCACGTAGTCGAAACTGTTGGAACTCAAACAAGCCAAAATGGCAATGGGACAAAATATTTTCAAGATCATGTAACAGTTTTTGATTGAAACCGTGCTAACAAAAAATGTATTTTAATGCGAGCGTATGACTTTCATTTTGCCACACAAGCGAGAATACTGTCTACTGCCAGTTCTCGCATGTAGTCGAAACTGATAAGAAAATACGCAAGCCAAAATGCTGCAGGAATAAAAATATTACAAAAAACATGTAGCTCTTTTTGATTTAATTTGAACTAATAAAAAAGTACATAAAATGCGAGCGTATTAGTTTTATTTCACCACAACAGCGAGAGTAGGCTTACGGTTTACTGCCTGATTTAGCATGTAGTCGAAACTGTTGAGAAAACACGCAAGCCAGAATGCTGCAAAAGTCAAAATACCACAAAAACATGTAGCTTTTTTTGATTTCATCTAAACTAATAAAAAAATACATAAAATGCGAGTCTAAAGCTTTCCTTTTAACACACAAGCGAGAGTAGGCTTATGGTCTACTGCCTGATTTTGCATGTAGGCGAAACTGTTGAAAGAACATGCAAGCCAGAACGCTGCGAAAGTCAAAATATTGCAAAAAACATGTAGCTGTTTTTGATTTCATTTGCACTAACATAAAAAAGCATTTAAAATGCGAGCGTAAGACTATCATATTGTCACACAAGGGAGAATACGGTCTCAGCACGATCTTGAATATAGCCGAAACTGTTAGAACTCACACAAGCCAGAATGGCGAATGAGTCAAAATATTACAAAAACCTGTTACTGTCTTTGATTTGAGCCTTGCTAACAGAAAAAAATAGTTAAAATAAGATGGTAAAACTTTTACTTTGCCACAAAAGCGAGAGTACAGTCAACTGTCTGATCTACAATGTAATCGAAACTGTTGGGAAAACACGCAAGCCAGAATGCTGCAGAAATCATAAAATCACAAACAACATGTAACTGTCTTTGATTTTATTTAAACTAATAGAAAAAAATACGTTAAATGCGAGCGTAAAATTTGCATTTTGCCACACATGCGAGCATACGGTCTTCAGCCCGTTTTTGCATGTAGTCGACACTGTTGAAAAAACACGCAAGCCAGAATGTTGCAGGGGTCAAACTACCACAAAAACATGTAGCTTTTTTGATTTCATTTAAACTGATAGAAAAAAAATACATAAAATGCGAGCGTCAAATTTTTCTTTCAACACATTAGCGAGAGTAGGCTTATGGTTTACTGCCTGATTTTGCATGTAATCCAAACTGTTGAGAAAACATGCCAGCCAGAATGCTGGGAAAGTCAAAATACCGCAAAAAACATGTAGCTGTCTTTGATTTCATTTGCACTAACATAAAAAAGCATTTAAAATGCGAGCGTAA
>Ga0056128_1008043_pt1 | contig 13327 bp, 7 predicted proteins | sample WorMetLIZISLAND2_FD_71113 | JGI IMG/M metagenome (GOLD analysis project Ga0056128, IMG submission 71113) | Marine gutless worms symbiont microbial communities from Max Planck institute for Marine Microbiology, Germany - Olavius geniculatus... ... | reverse complement strand
ATTGCAGTAGTCGAGTTTTCCGGCAACCATGGCACAAGCGACTGTCCTAGCAGCGTCATCAGATAGTAGTTTACGTATGTGACGAAGAGCTTTGATATGATAATATGACGACTTGCATATGACTGTGTAGGTATTTATCGATCGATTGCTGAAGAAAGTGCAAAATGAAAAACAGATATCCGTTCTGCCGGCGCGGAGTCTTGACGACGTGCGCTTGCTGTCTGCTAGTAGGGATCTTTGTATACAAGGAAATCCTAGCGTCATACTTCACGGATAACGCAAAGCAACTTAAACCAATTACCTCATCTGACAACTGGTAAATTTTTTAGGTAGTATAAGTAAAAAGTAAATAAGTCAGTCAGTAAGATAGCTTAAAGGTGCAAATCAACAGTTAGCCGCAACAATGCGCCGCCATTTCATTTTCAGCACCTGAACGAAAATGTCTTTAGCAGCTGCCTGAACTGTCAGTTTGTCTCAGATGAGCTTGAAGGTTGTGAGCTACATTGTATGGCGCGCAAGTGCAAATTATTTTATACCATACAAAATTTTTACGCGCGACAGCAGATACTGCTGTAGCGCGTCTTAGCCATCACAATTATGTCCGTCTGTCTGTCCGTCACACTGGTGGATCAGTTTAAAACGGTGCAAGCTAGGATAACCAAATCTTTACTGTCGGCTGCCTGGAAGACTCTAGTTTCAGGATCCGTAAAGCTGCTCTAAAAATGCGAAAGTTGTCACTTCCCGCGAGGGCGCTAAATGAGAGAAAGTAAAAAAATTTGCCAAGAACTCGCTCAAAAACAGCACGAGATAGGGCCAAGGTTACTATATTAATCACTAATAGAAAGTCGTACAAGCGCTTTCGATTGACATCGAAAGCAATGACCTTAGATGACCTTGAACACAAAATAGGGGTTTCGTTGATTTTTCTTGTGATTTTAAGAGCGATTTGCGCCAAAATCACTAATGGTAAATCAGGACAACCAACACATAAAATTTTCAACATTAAACGTAGATTTCAATGGTCCAAAACTCGACCCCCTAGGTTGAAGAAGCCTGCGCACGACAGCATCAAAGAGGAGTACCCCCTAAAAGTCGTTATTTTACCGCTGTTGGCTTGTCTAGCGTAAAATGCTTGCAGCTGGGCGTAGATTTGCTGCTTACCGTAACAAGAACTGTTGACAGGCTTTTAAGGGGTATCAACATTGATAACCTTGAACGACCTTGAACCCTCAAAATAGGCGATTTTAGCGATTTTGTTGTTGTTTCTGCAATTTTCGGCTGCGGCGCACACTTTAAGAGTGAATTGAGACGAAATGGCTGAAAATAGACCAAGACAACATGCGAACAGGAACTGCTTCAGGCTGCGGCGCATTTCGTGAGCATTAGCTCAAATTACTTGCATACTTTGATGTAAGCGTTGTGTGCTTCTGTGCAGGGAGAGGAGGAGCAGTCAGTCATTTACCAGTGCCAGTGTGAATGTACCTGTGAACAGATTAAGATTAAAATATGGTTTTCAATGGCTCAGTAACCAGAACACACATGATGCAATCATTGTTGACGAGAAGGCCAATTCATCAGTCCTTGAAAATCTAGTCTTTGAGTGAGACTTATTTGCTTCAATATCGCAGTATCCGTACATATTTATTGACAAATCACTTGTGATTCTGCATTTACGAGAGCGTTATTGTTATTGATATTTCACTAGGCTATTATTAGCGAAGCACACTGAAACTTTTGCCATCTTAGGCCTACTGAAGAATATTAAAACCTATCTCTGTATCTATTCATATAGGTTTTTAATTGGAAGCCGATAATAATTTCAGTGGCACAAATTTATTTTTCCATTCCTTATGTCGATGCTGTATAGCAAAATTTGTATTCGAATTTTTTTCGACATTAAAAATAAAAATTGGCTTTAAATAGAACCGGTCAAGTTATACATCCGCCGTGGGCGTGCTGGATACGCGTCACAACGCGATGGATGGCCGATACACGTCGGCACACGGCTTGCCGACATTTCATTTGCTTGTCATTGTCGTTAGCCTTACACGCCGTGTTAGCACAGTAGTCATAATAACGACTTACATACTATTTTATTTCTGTATTGATTTATAATATCAGCAATTATAACTAAATTTTACATCAGCAGTTTAGGCATAGGCCTATGGGCCTAGTTCGTTGACAGTAAAAATGTATAGTACTAAATAACTTGAACTCTGTTCATTACCGATTGCAAATGTGCGAAGCAGTTTGGATTTAGTGACCAAAACAGCGATCTACGAACGAGCAGATAGAAAAATAGCTGGAAAATCGTGTCTTATAAACAGCGTGACTTCTTGTTCGTTCTTCCTGAACATCCGATGGTTACCTGGTCTAATGCAGGCATGCCCTGGTCTAATGCGATGTTTAATGCATGAATGAGCGGACAGCTCTGTGCGAAGCTGTTGAGACTGCATGGTAATCTGCTCGCAAAGCACAGTAGCGTGAGCTGACGGCTTACACCTCTTACGTGCTCACGCTCGATAGGCCTATATTATTGGCAAACCGATCATCATCGCCAGATCAGCATACCTCTCCGGTAAAAAGACGCTTGAATGCTCGCCGTACGAAGCAACAAATTATCGACACGCTGCGCCACGGAAAATTGTTAACAGATCAAAAGTAGGCTTATATGCATTTGACAATTCGCATTGTAATAGCGATGCAGATAGGCCTAACACAATCACGTGCGGTCAGAGAAAGAAAACTGTCAATCAATTCTTAAAGCAAGAAAACTAGCAAAAACACGAATTTTACCTTCCTGTTAGCAGCAATTGGACTTGCACAGCTACACGTTAGACGTTAAACTGACATGATTGATAGCTGTCAATGATGTTCGTGTGTTTAATTTTGTTCCATTTGCTGACATTTGCTGGCTCGTGGCTCAGCGGTTAGGGTGTTCGATACGAAACTGAAAGGTCCACGGTTCAATTCCTAGCCGATACACTACCAAGTAACAACTCTGGGCAAGTGATTCACACCGACTTGTTTGTGTAGGTGCAAATGGTTTAGTGGTTGGTGTCGACTAATTTCAGGTTGCTGTTCGATTCCCACTGCCGGTCATTGTAAGCAACAATGAGCAAGTTGCTAACCTACTGTGTGTTCAAGCCAACTCAGCCTCCTACCCTCCGTGGGACGGGAAATAAGTGGTAACTTACGGGCTACGAGGTGAAGGCCTAATGTGGCTGATTGGGGCGGTGGTATGTCTGCAAAACGCGAATCTAATTGTTCGTTAACGCGGGAAATGGATGGCCGCATAGTGCGCTGCAGTGTCATTAGCTCATGTCGATTAGCTGCCACTTCCGAGATTGTCAAAAACGCTTTTAGCCACGATCTCGTCTCATGTAAAAACCGCTATAGCAAGTACTGGACTTTACATTTACCTTTACCTTTATCACACGTTAGCACGGCGCACGCATATCTCTGGACCACATCCAAGCCATCCGGTATTATCACAAAGTAGTGTAGCGATGCAAACGTACTGGACTAGTCACTAGTAAAATCGGGGCCCGGGAAAACACTCTCGCGGGGCCCCTCTGGAGATTTTTTTAAATGGCGCATTCTGGTGTACTTTAGGCCTATATTTTTAAGCGACGGCGGAGCTCCCAAACGTCGCGGGGCCCGAAATAACTTACCCGCCCTACCCGACCGTCTCGACAGGCCTGGTAAAATCTGTTATGATCTTTTTGTGGCTATTTCCGAAAGAAATTATATGCAGGCTTACTAGTGAAAAAATGTAAAAATCAGTCCACATTTGGCGACGATGTAGACAAGTTTTTTTAATGATTCACAGAACAAGAACATAACGCTGAGGTCTCTCCCACTTAGGAATTCGCATTATTGAGAATTTGAGATAATGCGTGGTCAGTGGTCACTTGTAACAGTCAGTTGTGAACTTATAGTTTTTACGCCGGTGATTGTGCAGAGAGTCAAAGAGACTGCAGATCACTTGTCCACAGAAAGTGCGGATGGGTCGTCAAGAGGATGGCGGATGGGATGTCTGTATTGCTGGTCCATACAACATCGTCAAGCCCTGCCTTGTCTATTCCATCGGGTAACACATGACTTGTTGGCTTTCACGGTCTATTCTGTCTAAACTACTGCAATGTCCTTTTGAGAGTGTGCTTCTTTGGTAGTGCCATGAGTACACCTGGATCCAGCTGTGTGCTGACATGTCCGATGACATTGGTGATTGGCCGGTGATTCCACAGGCCGGTGATTATTTGTCGGTGATTAACTGTAGCGTGATTAACTGTCGGGTGATTAAGTGTCACCAAACCTCGCATGCAAATTGGAACATATAGTGCTTTGCGTACGTAGATCGAGCAATCTGACAGTTTTGGAAACGATTTTTCTCGATCATTGCAGTCAGGGTGGTCGATGATTGAATAGTGAACACTGTAACCGTCCGATCTACGAGCAAAGTGTGTACGGTATGTTTCACTTTTTGCGATATCGTGTACACTAGCGGATGAAGAAGAATCGGCCATGCTACCCGCTTTTAATTCCAGTTATATGCAGTGACCAATACGGCCGCATTCGTCTTTGACGTAGTATTTCAACGCAACAAAAATATTTTAAAAACCACGAAATATGTAGACGGAAATTTTGCACACGATTGCCAAAATATTTCAGCTTTGCCTCTTAATTCCTTTGCCCTTTGACCCCGCTTCATTATAGGCTCGCACATGGACTATTATTGTTGCCATTTGCACTTATGTATTTCTCTTCACTCATGGACTGTTTTACTGTTATTTTGTTCACTGTTTACACTGCACCTTTATTCAGCTATTTATGTAAAAAAATTGTTCATTTTATTTGCAGTGTAAGGATGACATCGTGGTTGTAGATATAAAACAGCACAAATCACAATTTAAGAATTCAAACTTTGCCATTACACAGTCAGTACAATTCTTCTCTGACATTGTGTAATGGTGATGTTTGAATTCTTAAATTGTGATTTGTGTTGTTTTATATCTACAACCACGATGTCACCTGTTCATTATATATAAACTGAACAGTTTTTTACATAAATATTTGCAGTTTTATTGCCGTTTAAAGTAATCTGGAGCTGAATAAAATCGGACAGTAGAATAACCACTACAACTATACTACCACAACTACTGCTACTCTTACTTCTACTTCGACTATAAGTAACCCCTACTTTTTCATTACCATACTCTACCTTTACCATAACTTACCTTACCCTTATTGCTACCATAACCCTACGCCTACACTACCACTATCTTACCCTATCCCTACCACTAGGCCTACTACTACTGTGACGAAAGTCACATTTTTGACAAACCACAATAATAATTTAAATTGGCCCAACACTAGCACCAACGTTGGCTGCTGGCGTCGTCATCACAGATATGGATACTATCAACTTCGGCCAAATTTAACGACTCAAAATCCATCTGTTTTTTTTCTACAAACTTTATTTTTTGCCAGTATTTTATTTATTTTATTGTGCTTAAAGTAAATTTAAAATTGTTTTTATCTTGGAATACGGTCTATTTCGCTACGTTCTATGGGTTTTCTATCAATTCACGTTCAAAGCGGACGTATGTCCTATCTCGCGTTAAGTAGCTTTCGAATTAGACGATTCTGTCGTTAACTTTAGAATGTCATACTAATCTAACATCTGATTAGTTAATTATAGCAATGTTAGAAAATGTAAAAATGCTTTTGTTGTTAGATAATCACGATTTTTCATACATTTAACGTACGATTTTTGCGCGGGTGCGTATGCGCGCTTTCGAATAATTGCGCAATGCCCATACCAAATAGCCGGAGTTTGCAGTTTGCAGTTTGCAGCTCGAAAACCCCCATCTGACGCAAATATCTTCGATATTTCTTATGTAAGCCGAGTTTTAAGCCATTTTGTCCCGAATTTTGTTGCCATGGCAACAAGGGTCGCTCGGGGAAAAATTCAGTTGGCAGCATTTGATGGCCCAGCCCCGAAAATTTCCTATAGACGCAAAAATTTCGCAAATATCTTTTACTTAAGCAAAGTTATAGCCAATTTTGTCCCAAATTTCGTTGCCATGGCAACGGGGGTCGATCGAGGGTAAATATAAATGACACCGTTAAATTGGCCGACCCCAAAAAAACATAGGCCTACCCTAAGACCAAAAATTACGACTCGATCTTATACATAGCCGGAGTTATGACGGTTTAAACATTGTTTAATTTTCCTGATAGGCGCCATTGTAATTTTACATATTTTTGTGTAAAAATAGGTTAAAATATTAAATTTAAATATTGTAACCCTCAAAAAGCACTTTCTTGCGCCATCGTGCGTTAAAATCAGTTCAGTCGTTTTTCCTTAGAAGACGGCAAGAAAAAAGGGAAGGGAAGATGATGATGATGATGATGAAGGACGAATAAACTTTAACGTGGCGTTAAGTCTTAAGACTACAAGGACACGTAATAATAAACTTAAACACTGAAGTCACGTTATAGTAGTCAGTGCAATGAGACGTTCTTAGTCATGGCTGTAAGTCCGGGCAAAAAGTTCGGTTTTCAGTCTGCTGCGGAAAACTTGCAACGACGGCGATGACCGGACCGACTCCGGCAAACTGCTCCAGACCGATGCAGCAGTCTCTGGAAAGGTGCAGTCGCCAATGGTAAAACGCACAGTGCGTGGAGCGACCAGCGCCGATGTAGTCGAAGAGCGCAGTCGTCGACGTGCGTTGAGGTGTGACACACGCTGAAGATCTGAAGCCAGGTAGCCAGGTACAGAGCCGTGGAGGCAGCGATACACCTGCACTGCCAGCCGGAACGAAACGCGTTCTGGCATCCGAAGCCAGCGTAATCTGTGCAGTAACGGCTGAATGTGGTCCTGATGACAAGCTTTGAAGATCAGCCGTGCATCGGCGTTCTGCACAGACTGAAGCTTGTCCATGAGTTGCTTCGGAAGGCCGGCAAGAGTTGCGGAGCCGTAGTCAAGCCTGGAAAACACCAGAAAGGGAAGGGAAGAAAAGGGAAGGAAAGGTACAAAAAGTCACGCAAGTGTTATATTTCACCTCTTCGTGGGGAAGCCCCCTGTGAACGGATTTTCACCAAATTTTGCATGCCGGGAGATATGCCGGACGTAATCATTTGTACAAGTTTTGGTTCCGAAAATTAAGGAGTTTGGGATACACGGGGGATCGAATTTTGGAGTCTCCGATTGAAATGGCTGCTCACCCTAACAACAGTTTGTGATTCGGCTATCGTTATAGCGACAAGTGTGCAAATAAACTCACTGTCATAATGTCATTGTCTCTCAGCTTTTGGATCCGCTGGTAATTGTGTATTGGCCCTCATTTCATTTATCGTTTCATCTTTTCTTCTGTTTATGATCCATTTCGTTTCTATAAAATAGCTGTTATCCGTGAAGTGTTAGGAAGAACCATAATTACCAAACCAGCGTGATGAATGTATGTGCACTGTGCATGTTAGAATGGGCGGCGAATGGAGTTTTGACCACATGATCACATCGTCAAAATATCAATGTTTGGATTTGGCCTACGATCCATCGTAAGTGAATTAACAAGAGATTATCGTAAATGTAAATGTTTAGAAGGTGACGGCTTGGTGTAGTGGCAAACACGTTGTCACTTGTCAACGAAGTTAAACCTAATTGACGCCAAGGGTTTTGCACTTGGACAGGTGGCCGTCGGTAGACAAATAAACTATCTTGGTATATGTAACCATTTTCCCAAGTCAATTCAGCGACCGTATGCGCAATGAGTAGGCTTACCAGTCAAATTTGGTGCGTAAACAGGTACATCACGCGATGCCCAATATCTGTGGTCTCGTAGTGTAAATTGGTGTCTGGCTTAGGGCTGCATATTACGGTTTTTTTGGCGTAGGTTTAAATGTTTTTAAAATACGTTCAGTCTGTTTTTACTTTTGGAAGGCAACTTTTCAAAAAATATAGGTCTATCGTCGCGGTTCATTTGCCTCAAAAACAACTTTTGTTATGCTTCCTGTTTACCATATACAGCCTAGACTCCTATGTGACCGATCAATTCCAGCAAGTAGGGAGAATGTATAGTCCCCTAGGTAGTGTGCCACAAAAATCTTGAACGGGACTAATGCGAAAGCTTTGTTGTCGAGGAGAGATACTGTATATTTATGTAAAAAAAACTGTTCAGTTTATATAGAGTGTAATGGTAACATTGTAAGTTAAAACAGTACAAATTACAATGTAAAAATTCAAACTTTACCATTACACAGTCAGCAAAGTTCTTCTGACATTGTGTAATGGTGATGTTTGAATTTCTACATTGTGATTTGTGCATTGTGCTGTTTTATATCTACAACCACAATGTCACCCTTACACTGTATATAAACTGAACAGTTTTTACATAAATATTTGCAGTTTTATTGCCGTTTAAAGTAATCTGGGGCTGAATAAAATCGGACAGTAGAATAACCACTACAACTATACTACCACAACTACTGCTACTCTTATTTTTACTTCGACTAAAAGTAACCCCTACTTTACCATTGCCATACTCTACCCCTACCATAACCTACGTCACCCCTATTGCTACCATAACCCTACACCTACGGTATACTGTGATGGAAGTCACATTTTTGGCAAACCACAATAATAATTTTAAATGACCCAACACTAGCACCACCGTTGTCTGCTGGCGTCATCATGGACTCACTGTGGATACTATCAACTTCGGCCAAATTTAAGGACTCAAAATCCGTCTGTTTTGTCTCCAAACTTTACTTTTCGCCAGGATTTTATTTATTTTATTGTGCTTAAAGTAAATTTAAAATTGTTTTTATCTTGGAATACGATCGCTTAGTTGTATGGATTTTTTTATCAGTTAACGTTCAAAGCGGACGGGTGTCCTATCTCGCTTTAAGCAGCTCTCGTGTTAGAAGATTCTGTCGTTAACTTTTAAAATGTCATACTAATCTACCGTCTGATTAATTAATTATAGCAATGTTAGAGAATGTAGAAATGTTTTTGTTGCTAGATAATAACGATTTTTCGTATATTTAACGTATGATTTTTGCGGGGGTGCGTATGTGCGCTTTCGAATAATTGCGCACTGTCCATACCAAAATAAACTGATCTCAAAAACATCCCATTTGACTCAAAGACCTTTGATATATGTCTTACGTAAGCCGAGTTCAAACCCATTGTCCCAAATTTTGTTGCCATGGCAACAAGGGTCGCTCGGGGAAAAATTCGGTTAGCAACATTCGATGCCCCATCCCCGAAAACCCCCTTATAGACGCAAAAATCTTGCAGATATCTTTTACACAGACCGAGTTACAGTCAATTTCGTCTCAAAAATCGTTGCCATGGCAACAGGGGTCGCCAAGGAAAAAATTTAAATGACACCGTCAAATAGCCCGAGCCCTTAAATAGGGGCGGATAAATGTCATCAGCGCGGAATTATCTTTTACGGGGGCCGAGCTATAGCCAATTTTATCCCAAAATTCCTTGCCATGGCAACGGGGGTCGGCAGGGGACTGAGGGGAGAAATTTAAATGACACCTTTGGATAGCCGGGGCCGAAAATAGGGAGTAAGTGCAAACAGCGTGCAATTATCTTTTAAGGGGGCCGAGTTATGGCCAATTTTGTCCCAAATTTCGTTGCTATGGCAACAGGGTCGATTAGCGGTAAATACAAATGACACCGTTAAATTGGCCGACCCCGAAAACCAGCGCGTTAAAAGGGGCGGAGACATTTTTGGGAAAAATATTAATGAGTTAATATGGCCGACAAATACGCAGATTTGTTGCTGTTGGGAGCAGCAGCTTGTTACACATATAGTCCATATTGGGGTCAACTGAGGAAAAAATTAGTATCAAGCTGATTTTTTCAATACAGTTAGCTTGGGGCACTAGGAATAACATATCAACACTCCCCAAGAATCCCAGCTGTGCTGTCTTCAAAATTTGAATTTGAAATTTGGAACAAAATTGAAAAATAGGTCAATTTTTAAGTTCGTCAAAACATAGGCGTATTGCCTATACAAAAGAAGAATGTAAATGTGATATTAATATGTCAACATAATGATAGTATTGTCAGTATTCTCAGGAAAATAATTTTTGCCAAAGAGATCTTACATTTTAAAGTTGTAATGCACCAATATAATTTCGGATGGGGCTTGCTCACAGCGATTCATCAGTTTTTTTAGCTGGAATTTAGAGATCTTACTTTTAAGGGAAAGGAAGGAAGGAAAAGGAGAAAAAAAATGGGAGAAGGAAAGAGGATATGGGAAGAAAAAAGAAACAAGAAAACAGAAGGGGGACGAAGGTGAGAAGAAGGGTAAAAAGGGGAGGGTAAGGGCCGGGAAATACTCTCTAAATTTGCTACCCCGGGAAAAATCTCCACCTTACAACCAGTGCCAAAAAATCCATGCTTTTATACACAAAAAGCTTCAGTTTCTGGTACCCCAGACCCCTTACCGGAACTTTGCCCTTGGACCCCACTGGGATACTTCCGTCCCTCAGATCCCTTTACTTCACGCCCCTTAAGTTGAAATTCTAGATACGCCCCTGGTGTTGTTTTTTTACGGATATCCAATGTCGTGTTAATGTGCAGACTTGGTAAACCAGATTATAAACCAAGCCCACTGCTGTGGTTTTATAACAATGGCCTTGGCGGCAGTGACAAAGTGAACAGTAGAAAGTGGTCGATGAAAACATTTCCAACTTTACTGCGTGAGAACAAACATTCAGACGTACGTATATTTGTACATTTGATTAAAATGCCGCTTGATAAGTCAGGCACAGAGATGCACTAAAAGCGCATCAAAATGAAATGTTAAAAAAAGAAGAAAATACAAAAAAATGCAGTTTAGTGCATTTTAGTTCTTAAGTAAAAGAATGTAAAAGAATGCAAGACCAAAAAACACATGACCACACCGCATAAGTGCAGATTCTGACGATTGATTGCACCAGCAGCAGATACGAGATTTAGCTTTAGTAATAAATTTTTGACTAAAATGCTTCTATTTATAAATTTATTTGTTTGTCTTCGGTGAGTAGGCCTATGTTAGCTCGGTTTTTCTGCAGAGATGTAATATGCGAAAAATACAATTATCGTTTTTACGCGCAACAGCAGCTACTGCTGTAGCGCGTATTAGCCATCGCTATTCTGTCTGTCCGTCTGTCACACGGGTGGATCAGTCAAAAACGGTGCAAGCTAGAATTACCAAATTTTCACCTTCGGCTGCCCGGAAGACTCTAGTTTCAGGAACTGTACAGTTTTTCCATAAATTCGAAGGGGTCACCCCGAACGAGGGCGTTAAATGAAAAGGGTGTAGGCAAAAGTTGCTATATCCAGCCGATACGACGTTAGCAGAGCGACAGAGGCGACCTCTGGTGAGTACAAGTAAGTAAAACACTATAGACACTATAGCCGTGGGTCGTCTGGCGCCTTCTGGTGAATGACTTAGACTTCGTTTTACTATGTTTCAAACATGCAAGCCGGCTGTTGCGCGTTTCTGTTTGCGTTAGCAGATCACTTGTTACTGCTTTAGCGCGTCATAACCATCTCAATTCTGTTCGTCCGTCCGTCTATCTGTCCCTTCGTCACACGGGTGGATCAGTCAAAAACGGTGCAAGCTAGGATCACCGAATCATCGGCTGCCTGGAAAAATCTAGTTTCAGGAACTGTAAAGCTTTTCTATAAATTAGAAGGGGTCACCCCGAAGAAAGGCGCTAAATGAAATGGTGTAGAAAAAATTGCAATTTTTAGCTAATTAGTCGCTGTATCTCAATAACGGTGCGAGATAGGGCCTAGCTTACTATTAACCACTGGCTCTCGATTGCAATCAAATTTAATGACCTTGGATGATCTTGAACGCAAAAATGGGAGTTTTTATGAATTTTTTAATGGACTTTGGGCTGCGAGACACATTTCAAGAGCGAATTGCGCCGAAATCAATTGAGATAGACAGGGAAAAGCTACGTACGAAATTTTCAGCATTGAACGTCTATTTCGTCTATTTCGACTGTTCAAGTATCGATTTTCTAGGTTCAAGGAACCTGCGCACGAGGGCATCAAAGAGCGGTACCCCCGTAAAAGTCGTTATTTTACCGTTGTTGGCCAGTCTTTCCTGAAAACGGTTGCAGATTACCATGGGCATGCTGCCTATCACAACAAGCACTAATGACGAGCTTTTCAGTCGTATCAACATCGATGACTTTGAAAGACCCTGAACTTCCAAAATAAGGGGTTTTTTTTATTAATTTTTGCGATATTCGGCTGCAGCGCACACTCTAAGAATGAACTGCGACGAAACGGCTGGAGGTAGACTGACAGTTTGCGAACAGGAACTGCTATAGGCTTTTGCGCGTCTTGTGAGCAATAGCTCAATTTTTTTTGGTTGATAACGCGAAAAAATTTTCTGCGGTTACTTCGATGCGTCAATTGACGCACTGGTATTGCGTCAAAACGACCCAAGCTAGGATAAAGTCTTCAACCACTGGCGTATAGTCCAGGATATTTTCTGCAAGTCAAACTTCGAGTAGACATTTAAAGTTTGCCCCAGCAGCGAGTGCATTATCTAAAAAGAGGAACAGAAGAAAATCCTGCCTTTATAATATTTTTTTCATTAAATAGTATTAAAGTGGTATGAAATTTAGTTCAGTCATTTTAACTCTCGTATTTCAAAGGATTTTGATGTGTGGTTGTTTATGATATGTAGTCGACAGTTGACATACTGAAAATTGACATAGATTACTCTGAATGGGATGCGCTGGAAACAATGCTTGCCACTCCAAGTTGTCTTGCAAACGTGAAGCAGTTGATGGTAGAATTTCACACTCGTGAGATGAACTTTACCGTCAACGGCACGAGTTCACGCGATGACCTGGCAAGATACTGGAACGTCTTGCGTGGCATTAACCAGCTTGGCTTCAAAGTCTGGAACGTTTGGAACAATCCTTTCTGCAAATTCCGTTCCAGACGAACTCCCAGAACGTCCTATTGCGGTTGCTTTAACACGTATTTTCTCAACGTGAAATACTTACTGTGAAATTGACTGAGATGAGGTTCCATACAGGCAGGGACATCGAGAGCCACAGCGGGGCCCAGGGTAAACATTCTTGCGCTGCATTATTCATTTATCCTTGTAGGCTAACAACGGCAATTATTGTGAAACAATAGTGTCAATAGTTTGCCTATTGTCAGAGCGATTTCGAACGGTGTACTGTAAACATAACGCGTGTTTGACGTCAGTCGCGAATCGATGGCGACTCAGCCGCTGAAGCCGACCTACAGCCAGTGCAACAAGCCGTTAGCGTGCCTCCATTG
>Ga0056128_1008040_pt1 | contig 13328 bp, 12 predicted proteins | sample WorMetLIZISLAND2_FD_71113 | JGI IMG/M metagenome (GOLD analysis project Ga0056128, IMG submission 71113) | Marine gutless worms symbiont microbial communities from Max Planck institute for Marine Microbiology, Germany - Olavius geniculatus... ... | reverse complement strand
AACTAGAACTGACTTTTTCCATTCTGTAGGCGCGATACCCGTCTTCCACGCTTTGTTACACAGCTGGTGTATTTCTTCAATCAAGTGTGGTCCGCCGTGTTTGATCATTTCGCCTGTTATGGACTACGTGCATGGTCGAATGACGATACGGCAAACCATACACGCAGACAGCGGTCATTTCAAACATTAACTATCAGCTGGCTCAGGCTGCTGGTGTTTGCTCGTATACTGAATGTCTGATATGATAAGTACACGCCGACTGAACATTCGACGGCCGGCTATCTGAGTCAGTGCATGACGTCGTGGCGGAAGAGGGGAGAGGGATAGGGTCAATTGCCCACCCTCAGTTTTTGGCTGTCGAAAAATTGTCGCCAAAAAAATTCTCGTCAGAAAATGTTCGTTCAAGAATGCAAAATTTGGGGCGGAAAAGTCGAATTTTGGCGAAATTCGGGAACGGAATTTAAAATCCGAGCATCCATAATATCCTATGTCGGAAATTAGCAGTGCCTGCTGGTCGAAAATTGCGACTTTCTGCCCCGCCGATACTGTTGTAATCCACGACGCCGCTGGTGTGAGTGAGTGGCTCTCAGATGCAGTGGCGCCATTTTAGTAAATCATTGGGGGCCTCATTCTACTCCCCTTCCTTACCTTTCTCTCCCCTTTCCCTAGCTCCTTTTTTCTTCCCTCTTCTAGCTCTTTTCCATTCCCCTACTCTCGCCTTACAATCGAGCTAAAGGGTTATTTAGGGGAGCGCTGTAAGCTCTTGTAGCGGGGTCTGCGGGCTGCGGCAGAGCTCCAGCCGAAATCGAATTTGGCGCACCTCAGCCTAAAAATGTGACATATGCATGATCTGTTGGCAACAACTTGAACGATTTTCCCGAGAATAACTGACCAAATTTCGTGCAGTTTACACAGTAAAGATTAATCGGGGATTCAAAGGTAAGATTTGCACGGATAAACTGAAATCATAAATCCTTGGGGGTTTATAGACACTTCCAGCTCCTCCCACCTAAATGACGTCCCTGCTCAGATGACGGACTGCTGCTGAGCACGGCTGGCGGCCACCAGGTCTGCCGTGACCGCGGCGCTGATGAGCGGTGTCCTCGTCACAGCTTTCTCACCGGCTGCGTCTACCTCGTAGTAAACCACCGACGTCGGAGGACCACCCAGGTCGTCAACGGCGGCGTCCTGTGTGGTCTGCAGCGGACAGCGACCACCGGCGTAGCTGCTACCGGCGCTCTCGTAGAAATGGTCGCCTCCTCGACGCACCATCGACCTCAGCAGAGTTCCGTCCGCCGCCACGAGCGTCGTCACGCCCGGCGGGCCCTCGCCGCCGCCCCCGCGCTGGTGGTACGCTGCGGGTCTGGGCGTCCGGCGCCCGTCCCCCGGGGCCCAGTAGAGGGGCGTACGGCGCCCGTCCCAGTACAGCGGACCGCCGCCGTTACCCGCATCGCCACCATAAACGACCGAACAGCAGTGACCACCACTAACTACCGACTCGGCTCCCGGCGTCTTGGCTCCTCCACTGGTTGGGTCCTTAAGTAGGGCCGGGTAAGCGTTGAGGGTCGACCGGGACGGGTCGTCGTCCAGGGCGGGTTGGACGACGTGCTCGAGGTCCGGGTAGAACCCGGCGTCGTGCATACAAACAGCCGGCTGACATCGCCACTTCCTGCACGCGACAACACATAGCAGCTTATTACAACACATCGCTTAGCTTGCAAGCATTGTGACTTTTTTCTCGACTTTCAGCTGCTGCAGTCGTGCGCCATAAAGCAATCGACGGTGTAGCCTAGGCAATCTAAGCGAGTTGTAAGTAGGATACCGCACTGTCTGGAGTGGTTGACGCACACAGTGCGGTATCGTACTTCTTACAGAGCGGCGTGACTGAACTGAACTGAGCTGACACGGTTTAATTTTTGACAAACTGACCAATGGGCAAGCAGGGCAAGCCCACTGGTTATTGGTTGACGCGTACGTGAGCGTAGTCACGTAGGCCACCGATGCTGTTAGACTGTGCCCAATGTAATGCATTACTGCTTCTCATTGTTCAGTTCGTCAAAAACTAAACCATGTCAGTTCGCTTCAGTGCAGTTACGTCGCTCTGTTGGCGCCTTTAGATGTACTGCTGCTGCCATTTGTGTCTGGGAGAAGTAACAGGAAATATAAAAACGAAAACGCATTAACGCACGATCTCAAACAAGCAAACAACATAGATATCGCAAATCACTAACGGTCAAGATAAGTACAACAATTTAATTGACGGTTCGATAAAAAAATTACACTAATCTGGCTGCAATAATTTCATCTAGGCTTATTCACGCTAATATGCACAAACAAAAATTACTAGACGGGCAAGATAGTCCGTTGTGTAATAAAAGTGGAGTGAGCGAGAAATACTGCAAACTTATAGCACGCAATTGCAATATCCGGCAGCATATTAAATCTCAAATCAATTCAAAAATGAATTCACTAGTCGGTATACTGCAGTTCTGATGTTTAGATCAGATTTAAACTAATTGCTATAGCGTCATTGTTCTTATAAAATTATTTAAACACTGCATATTTGGCCCACCCTTGGTCGAGCCTTGGATGCGATATGTCGTCTGTCTGTCGTCTGTCTGACTGTCTGTAACGCATGCATTGTAGCTAAACGGTACGTCGTATGGGTCGGCGATGGTACCGTTGGATAGGACAATGGCGACTTCCTATTATAGACTGTCAATAGTAATCATGTATATCTGCAACGGTTTGACCGCAATTTTGAATGCAATGTTGCTGCCGAATTGCCGTATCGTGTTCTAGCGTTGATCGTAGCGTTCGACAAAGCAGCGTCACCACAGCGTGTATGGGACTGCAGTCACTTTGGAAAAATCGCTTTCTTTCAGCGACCAAAAGCCAGACGCCGGCCTTCAGATATAAAGGGTACGGTCGGCCCACCTTAGCGACAGCTTTTCGTCAATATGCGACATGGAGTGTGTGCAAACCTTTTGAGACAGAGGTAGACGAAGCCGAGCGGAATCGCTCCAATGAGAACGCCGAGAACGACCCCAATGATCACCGCTACTACGAAACCTGCCAACAACAGAAAAAATAACGTTAAAAGTTTAGCTTACAATAAATCTGTGTGACACATGATTCTGAAAAAAACAGCTTTGTATCTAGTACTAATTATTTATCTTTACTTGACATTAACCGAAGCATTAATGTAGTTCTTAGCGACAACTGGGTGTGAAACATTTGATCCCCGGTGGGGTTTTGAACCCCTTCAAACTTAGTCGGCGAGGGGCAGCGCCGTACGTGTGCGTAGGGGAGGGATTAGGTTAGGACCCCAAACCTCTTTTTACGTGCGTTAATCGAGGCGCAGAGACTTGCTCGCGAGAGAGTGGTTGAAGATTTTCGATACAGAAGTAAGACAGTTATCGTAACCACGTCGTCATCGACAACGCAATCAACTGTCACGGACATCGCTTGATCGTGCCCGGAACTGATGAGAGTATCTGGAGGCCTATAGCAGTCGTGCGTGCTTCTTCAACCAGGATAGGACAGGATACTAACTGGTAGGCCTACGTCGTGTCGTTTTTATCGCTAGCGACGAACAGATGGCAATCTGACCGTGTGACGTGGAATCTGACGTCACGTAGCTAGCCAGGTGCCCCTAGTCACGTGATCGATCACGTGACATCTGAATCACGTGACATCTAATGATTGATTGATGGCCGGCAGAAAACTGATCTCAATCCGAGTCGCGATTTTCAATCAATTCCACCACCGCGATCTGGGCATATCTATCTATCTCACGTCTAGCCAGACCTTCGCTCGCTGATATTTTCATTAACGACTGGCCTTAGCCGGTACCTACAAGCACCCAGCGCCTAAGGTCGCCCAAGACGGCCGCCGGATAAATAGCCGGGCCGGCTAAAATAAATAGCTGGATAAATAGCGGCTAGGCTAGTCATCTGACTGCCGGATAAGTATCTGGTGCCTAAATTGTAAATTATATTCGTAAGGAAAGCAGCATTGACGGCGACCGGGTCAGGATGGCTATGGAGTAGGCCTATACAACTGACGTAAGATGGAGAGCGGCGGGGGTGACGAAGACAGTTGGCTCACCATAAGGCAATGACGTCGAGCTAGCTGACAGAGACGTACTGCGGCCTCCACTGTCACGAGCCGCTGTTCCTGTACCACCCCCACAGACATAATACGAGCGTGTAATCGTAATCGAAAATGTTAGGCCTATAGGGTGTTTACACGATCCAGCAAACGTCCAGCATTAGCACGTGTATTTTGAATACATTTGCTAGAAGTTTGCTGGAGGTTTGCTGGATCGTGTAAACACCCCATTATAGCGCACTTCATCAAAACCGACAGTGCATTACGACGTCCATAGTCAGCGTTGTCCTGGGTTACAAAAAGTAAGTGGGGCAAGAAATGGCAATTTTCCAACAGACACTACAAATTTCCGACGGAATTCCGAAATACAGCTGCGAATTTCCTACGGGTGGATGCTCAGAATTTCAATTTTGCCCTATGTTTTCCAAAAATGGGAGTTTTAGCCCCAAATTTTGCATTCCTGGACGATTTTCGACAAGAAGGAAATTTTTCGACAATTTTGTGTCAGCCCAAAATTCAGGGGCGGAGACTGTCGCCTCGCCCCATCCACGACGCCACTGTTCAGAGTTGTTGGAGCAAGTTAAGAGATTTGCAAAAGCCGAAGCAGAACTGCAGAATTAAGGTTCCTAATGTAGAGAGAAATCTGGTTCCAAATGGAGACGGCGCGCTCCGAATCGGGTCCGTGTCCGGCGTTAGGTTCACTATTTTGGCAGGAAAAATTTAGCAACACCGGTATAGGTGGCTTAGCCTTCAAAAATGCCAATAACAAAAGTTAAATTTAACGGAATAATCTTATCTACGTCTGCACTTCACTACAACAAATTCATAATTTACCGATAACCAAAAAATGGCAAACAAAAAAAAAACAAATTAACACATTTTACAATAACATACGCTGAAATAAATGAATAAATGTACATTTTACAAAATCTACGCGGGCATGCTAGGCAAAAACAAGAAGAGACAATATGGCTCTGTCGACAAGTGTTGCAGTCTGCTATAGTCATAAGATATTCATTTTTGGCGCAATCCTTGACGTTACGTTCTATCACGTACGAAGGTACGCAGGCACCAGAAGGCCACGACCCTCGCAAATATTCAGTAGGACGGGTCACAGCTACGAAACGCTGAAACGTAATGGGGTGTTTACACGATCCAGCAAACGTACAGCAAACTTCCAGCAATGTATTCAAAATACACGTGCTAATGCTGGACGTTTGCCGGATCGTGTAAACACCCTAAAAGTTGACATCACATTATATTCTGACTTGCAGCCTCCGTCCAATAGTTTTGTCGTGGCGCCCGCTACGAGTTTCACTAACTTGCTAGTGATCGACATATCGCTCTTATCCTCAGCGTCTTCATGAATTAATAAATTAATAAATATTTTATTTCAGGCAACGTGTCCCATAGGCCTAAACAAACAATCAAAGATAACAACAAACAAACAAGTAATTGTAAAAATAATTAAAGAAATTAAATCAAGAAAAAAAACAACTACAATTAGACATAGAAATAGGATTGGTTGACCTAATGACGACTAGGTCCGACGAGAGCCACAGCGGGGCCCGGAAAACATTCTCGCGGGCTCTTTCATGGGGTGTTGTCTGGGGAGCAAACTAGAATACTGAATACATTCACTCATTCATTTATTCAAGAAATAGTCAGATTTGCTGTATAATCGTCGCAAAATAACTGACGAGTGACGTTTTAGATGATCAGATTCGGCTCAATTCAGATGATCAGTTCTGCTGTCAAACATTAGCAGATATATTTTTGAGCGATGGTGGGGTGCCCCAAACGTCGCGGAACCCGGAAAAACTCGCCCACCCGTTTACCCCCCCTCGACGGGCCTATGCTGATGACGACAAATAAATTATACCGACCGGTCTGTGACGTGACGCTCGAGCAATTGCCGAGCTCGCCGGTCCACTGGCGACCGTTGCATGCCAGGAACCAAGTCTCTTCCGTGCTGTTACACTTCACCTTGGCCGTCGTGCGATCCTGCTGAACCCAGACGTTGTCTCCGGCCTTCAACTGAGGGCAGCCCAGCGCTAAAACACGCACGACAATGGAAATGTTAGACTGACTCCGTATACAGAAGCGCATAATTTCATGGACAGAATGATGCCGTGCGCACTGCAGCAAGTCGAGTACCGTATTGGCATTTTATTACCCACCTAAAATATATAACTTCTTCCACTAGCGAAATAGCACAAGTATAGTGTTGCCTTACTGGTAAATAATTTGTTTGGCCTCATTTTACTGTAGTCTTGAATAAGCTTTATTATTATTTTAACTTGACTTGACTTCCATGCCCTAACTGTAGCCCAGAATAATAGTGACAGCATTGCACGAAAATAAAAAACATAGAAAGACTTCGGCTTAAAATCATAAATGTACCCAAGCTACGTTTCATTAGCCTATAGAGCATACTTAACGAAATTAAAATCAAAGTCATCACCACGGAGGCAGCAATTCCAAATAATGATAGCACATGAACAAATAACAACAACAGCATCAATAGGCTTAATAATAAATAGTGACACTGTGACAACACATTTTGTAAAGAAATTGGCATGTATACTGGCGGTAATTTGACGTTATAAAATTGGGCTTATGTCTAACCTCTGAACTTGAGTAAGAAAACGCCGGGCAGCGGTTGGTTCTGCTTATGGAGCAGGTAGGCGGTCGCGCTGTTAGTCGTCGAGGTATAGAAAACCGTTTCCTTGCCGGAGACACGGCACAAACTTTCCTCGACGTCGCTGGAACCTTCCTCGAAGACCAGAGACCAGGCGCAGTACCCGGCACCGCCGCCGCCGCGACGTCGTGCGGTGGCGCCCCCTGACGAATGAAACTGACGCAAGCCGAACGCCATCACACTGAACTCGATACGCTGGTTCGCATCCACCTCAACCTAGTTCAAGCGAACGACACAGATAAACCACGCGCTTAATTAAATCGCGTTTATACCTGGTACCAGCATTGGTAGATTTACGAGTAAATTTTAAAGGCGCGTACAGAGCGACGTGACTGAACTGAACTGAAGTGACACGGTTTAGTTTTTGACGAACTGACTAATGGGCAAGCAGTGCGAGCTCATTGGTCATTGACTGGCTGACGCGTAGCCTATGTGACTATAGCCAACGACGCCGTTAGACGGTGTCTACTGTAATGCGTTAGTGCTTGACCATTGGTCAGTTCGTAAAAAAACTAAACTATGTCAAATGCCAGTTCAGTTCAGTTCAGTTCAGCTACGTCGCTCAGCACGCGCCTTAAGGATTGCTGCGGCAAATTTTCGAAACATTTTAACTAAGAAATAAAAATGCTGTTTAGCCAATAACAACAATCAGAATATCAACTTAATGCACAGTAGGCTAATAAACAGCAACAAAGTGTTAAGCAAAAGGATCAAAAGATTAAATATAATGTTAATTATTTCATAATATTTCGTTGACATTATACAGTATAAGCTTAGTACCACTGATAGGTCTAATGGTAGTTATTAACAATGTAGCGAATACAGACAGTGGCGGATTTAGGTGTAAAGAGCGTGAGGCGGCTCTTCATTGGCTGGGTGCATTTTATAACAAAGCGAAAATTATGCACAAAAGTGCATTATTTCTGCATAAACGTCTTTTTCTAATTTACAGCGAGGGGGCATAGCACCCTACCGAGATCCCACTCCTACCCTATCGCCTCCCTATTTCAAAATTCTGGATCTGTCACTGAGTTCAGACCTTCCAGAGGCAGCGGCGAGCGCCCGGTGAACTCCTAGTCAATGGGATGATACCGTCTTGTTGGTTAAGCGTCAAGTAGCCGTGAGTTGTACACCAACTTGATGTCGCCGCAGCCGCCGGAACTATACAGCAACGACAAGCAACAACGACATATACGATGAGAACATTCCAACGTCGATACCGCACCATGACGCCTAATAATACTAAAATATACTGTGTCTCAAAAAGGGACCCAACTTTATCGATGGTAACTTAAAGAGGCATAAAAATATAGCAGATTTTAATAATTTTAGTACGATTATACCTGACACATCAAACGACCATTCAAGTCCCCATTTGACCAACTTGTGCTAACACACTAACTGGAGCAAACGGAACACGCACTGTAAGCGTTAAAATAAATAAAAAACGTCAGAAACATCCATGACATTATCAATTGTAACTTGCAGAAATATTTTCAATTATAGACGCATTATCAAATTTTAAAAATGTTGTCACATTTTAATAGTTTTTAATGAAAATATTTTCGAGACAACTAACCATCAAACGGCCGTTCAAGTTTTCACCTCACCAAACGTTTGTTTCTGCATTACCTGGGAAAAATAGCAGTAAAGCTGGCATTACAATATTCACTCCATTTGGGCGAAAAGCCTGGAGTGGATGGGTGATTTGCCACAGTGGATGGGTGTTTGCCCACTTAGTTTACATGTAAAAATTTAAAATGTTCTGCGATCGGCAGCGGAGGCGTACGGTCTGACCTTTGACGCAGCTGTAGGTAGCATCCAGGTAAGACGTGACGTCTGGCGGACAGGGTGCGGCTACGGCGAGCAGCTGAGCCACGGGAAACTGGCACCGGCGACGCCCCGAACACTGGTCCTCCACGTACGCCGTGACATCGGCCTCGCAGCCCACGTGACCGTAGTTCTGTTTGATGCAGCGACCCCCGCTCTGCATCCGACCGTATTGCGCTGACGTCACCATGATGATCTCGTCCACCGCGCACGTCACGTTGAACGTTTCCGGCAGACAGTATTCCACGGCGCCTGCACGCGAAAACAAACAAAAATACAACAGTAAAGGCGAACTGAACTGCAGACGCGCTCGCCAGGAGCCACAGCGGGGCCCGGAGAAACATTCTCGCGGGGCCCCTCTGGGGAGAAAATTTTTGAAGTTTTCTTTTAAAAATAGCACACTTTGGTGTACTTTAAATTTGTTAGCGACGGCGGGGCCCCAAACGTCGCGGGGCACGGGGTAACTTACCCCTTACCCCCCGCTCTCTCGACGGCCCTGCTGAACTGAACTGACACGGTTTAGCTTTTGACGAACTGACCGTGATTAATGGGCAAGCAGTGCGAGCCCATCAGTCATTGGTTGATGCGTACGTGAGCGGTGTCACGTGTTAGCCACCGACGCCGTTAGGCAGTCTTGCATTGTTTTCTATAAATTATAGCAAGATAAAGTAATCAAGAATCACGATTAAAATACTAAATAAAATACGATGGGGCCTATGTAATAAATTTCACAACAAACGATAACAAGAAATTTGAGCTAATGCTCACGGGACGCGCGAAAACCTATAGCAGTTCCTGTTCGCAAACTGTCAGTCTATCTCCAACCATTTCGTCGCGACTTTTACGAGAATACCGCCCTTTGATGCCCTCGTGCGCAGGTTTCCTTGAACCTAAAAAAATCGAGACTTGGACCGTCAAAATCTACGTTCAATGCTGAAAATTTCATACGCAGCTTGTCCATGTTTATCTCAATTGGTTTCGGCGCAATTCGCTCTTGCAATGTGTCTCGCAGCCCGAAATCGCCAAAAAAATCCATAAAACGCCCTATTTTGGCGTTCAAGGTCATTGAATTGGGCGCCAATCGAGAGCCAGTGAACGACTTCCTATTAGTGATCAATAGTAACCTAGGCCCTATCTCGCACCGTTACTAAGATAAAGCGACTTATTGGCCAAAAATCGCAAATTTTGCCCGCCCCCTTTCATTTAGCGCCCTCGTTCGGAGTGACTCTCTTCGAATTTATGAAAAAGCTTTACGGTTCCTGAAACTAGAGTCTTCCAGGGAGCCGACGGTGAAGATTTGGTGATCCTAGCTTAAACCGTTTTTGCCTGATCCACCCGTGTGACAGACAGACAGACGGACGGACGGACAGAATTGCGATGGCTAAGACGCGCTGAAAGCAGTAGCTGCTTTCGCGCGTAAAAACCAAACAACCAAAAATTAAAACTTTTGAGGTTTGCGGAGGTTTTTTAAAACCTTAAAAACCTACGTTTTGGGGACCAATTTTGCAGCCTTGACAGCGGGACAAGGAAAGCGCGTTTCACATGGCCGCAGTTGCAGGAGTCGAGCGTCGACAAAGAACGAAACACGACGACGACGACGACGACGACGACGACGATCTATGGGTTGTTCCGCTGCATCGTACCCGCCGTAATAATTACGTCGACTCGACAACATGGCGCCGCCAGGCCGGAAATTAATTGCGCTGCGGTTGCTGCGGCGAAATCCCGCCGGCGCGCGCGAGAAACGGCGGGAAAGCGCGAGACGGCGCGAAGGCGTGACGTCCGCCGTCGTCCGTGTTAACCCTTGCTACGCGTGTTTCTTCTATAATTCGACACGACGTTTGTTTATACATGTGTATCTCTAAAGTGCCTCGTCTTATCCGAATCCATCCTCATTTCTGGACGTAAGAATGATGCTGTTTCCGCAATTCGTTCTGTCTTCGGCTTTCTACAGCATTTCACTATACGCCTCTCTTCGACCGCGTACTGTATAGGCCTACAATGTAATAACAGCATGCAGTTTCACAATCATGGTAGGACCTACTTGTTGTTTACGACATGCATATAAAGGACACGAGATGAAAAAAAATCTCATCGGTATTTTAGTCACAACTATATAGAAGTACGTGACCGTCCATATAGCAGTCGCACACGCAGTGACCCGACAATGCATACTGATTATGGCAAGATACGTCTATCTATACTCAGTCCGGGAGCTCGCCTGTAAGTAAGTAAGTAATTTATATAGCGCGATAACTATAACAACCTGGAACGCGCTCGATGTGCTAGTAAAACGAGAAGTAAAAATGTTTCAGATGACGTCTGAAAGTAAGTAAACAATGTGAACTGCATTTGAATGTTCGGCAAAATGTTCTAAGTAGATGGACCGGTATGTCCAAAAGCACGGCTTCCTTTTTTTCTTTCATTCTTTTTTTTGTTTAATTGTGACTTTCTTCTTTTTTTCTTGCTTATTGTATAATAATGCCATTAATTGATTGTGACAATGAGTGGCCAGCATTTGATGGGTGTATGCTTTTCTGGCAACCATTCTGTATTATTAACTGTTGTCGTGTTATTGTGTTTACTTTGGTCATGGAAAATAAACTTTCTCTCTATACATGTAGGGTTAACAAGTCGGCAGCAAGCACCGGCGCCGAAGGTCGCACTGTCCTGACGGCCTAATCAACGACGTTGCAATTATTGATTCGTTTGTGGTTCGGCAAACGGAAACACGAGTGTGCGCAGACGCGAGACGTGACGTCACAGACGCGAATCGTGCGTTGCGATCAGAACAGGACGACCGACGGACAGTCGTACGACGACTTCTGACTGCGTCGCGACTCGCGACAACGGCTTAGCGCGCCGTCGCATACGTTCCCTCCCGTAAATAAATGCACTCGCCGTCGGGTTTTCGGCGGCATCTCGTACACACTATTTCACTCCCAGCAGAAAACAGTGGCAAAAGTATGTCTAAATTTTTTTTTTTCGATAGAGAAAAAGAACGTAAAAGGGCCCAAATTTCACGCTAAAACGTGCTTATGGCGACGCAGTGGCGATAAAAGCAAACTAGTCTAATGGTTAATATACGTAGTTTTATTTCGTAAATAATAGTAATGATGGAGTAGACCTAACTCTTTTTTGACAGACAGATGAGTCCCTGGTCAGCGGCGTGAGCCGGTGTTGTGGATTCTCATGTGAGACGCCAGGCCGATCTTTGCTACGCACCGGCGCCCACAGACTGTGCAGATAGGTCCTATGCTGACTTGGCTGGGTGGTCATCGACATGGCAGCGTCTTTGCGCCGTTGACGTTTCTGAACGGCCTGGTCAATTCTCTTCTCCTTTAAGCAAACTTAAGCTACTGACTTTTAAGGCAGGTAGCGCGCCACGTCGTACGACTGGAAGCAGCAGACTACCAACTGCTAGTATCAATGCGAGCTGATATAAGATTTGCCTTAATTCAGATTGTCTTTGTACCGCATCTTTGGGCGGATTCTAGGCCCTGACATGCTGAAGCTCGGAGTAGAGCATTCTATTACTATTACCATCGAGCAGAGCTGTTAGTGGTCAGCGATGTCCAGTAACGTCCTGCATCTGCGACATGTTGCTGCACGTGTTTAATCAGCTGGCTGTACTATATCTCTAGCGCTCATCGGTGTCGAATGTTTGTCGATGGCATTTGCATTAATGTCAGCTCTATAGCACACGCGGCGAGGACAGTCGACAATAGGCCCCTGCATTACAGTCTGCCACGCAGGACAAAGAGAAGAAACGCTTAGAGAAGGCGCAGCGTAAAGGCGCCTACAGAGCGACGCAACTGAACTGAACTGAATTGACACGGTTTAATTTTTGACGAACTGACCAACGGGCAAGCAGGGCGAACCCACTGGTCATTGGTTAACGCGCACGTGTGCCTAGTCACGTAGGCCACCAACGACGTTGGACGGTGCCTACTGTAGTGCATTACTGCTTATTCAAAAACTAAACCATATCAGTTCAGTTCAGTTCAGTCCAGTTCAGTTCAGTTACGTCGCTCTGTACGCGCCTTAAAAGCGCACACGGATGCGATAATCCACCACCCACCGCACATTCAATGTCCACTCAGACACGCAGCAACTGACCTGAGCAGAGTAGCCAGAGTACCAGCGATACAGCCACAGCATCAGTCCACATGGTACTGTAGCGACACACTGGAGGTGTGATGGGATCTTTACTGATAGTGTTATTACAATTTTTTTTTGATTCTGATAGTGACAAAATTTTGTATTTAAATCGCTTAATGTTTGACAAAGTTAAAGCATATAAAGATCGTCCCACTTTTTGGGCATATTCTGTAAGGAAACTCAACTGAACTGCACTGGGTGGATCAGTTTCATGCCTACCCACTCCACACCCTTTCACGGACGGTATCGAGACGATCCGTGCATCTCCTTTGATGTGTATTTAGACTGTTCACATCTAATGCTGCCTTGTGCAAAACAGGCAAAAACAGAAAATATAATTGTAGATATATATTACTTGATTTTCGTCACAAACGTCGTCACTAAGTTTTAATGCTGTCTGCGCAAACCTAGTTAGCTTACTTTCCATCAGACGATCCGTGCATCTCCTTTGATGTGTATTTAGACTGTTCACATCTAATGCTGCCTTGTGCAAAACAGGCAAAAACAGAAAATATAATTGTAG
>Ga0056128_1008039_pt1 | contig 13329 bp, 1 predicted proteins | sample WorMetLIZISLAND2_FD_71113 | JGI IMG/M metagenome (GOLD analysis project Ga0056128, IMG submission 71113) | Marine gutless worms symbiont microbial communities from Max Planck institute for Marine Microbiology, Germany - Olavius geniculatus... ... | reverse complement strand
GCGCGAGACCGCGTCGTTTGAGCCATTGCACGCAAAAATCCGCCGAAGGGTCTGACCTGTAGGTGAGTTGACTAAAAAAAAGGTATATGGCTATAAAAATTTTTGCGTATATTTCACCCACTTGCCGGGAAGCCCCCCTTGAAGGGATTTACATGAAATTTTGCGTGAGGGGTCATCTCGCCGACGTAATCAACCGTGCGAAATTTTATGTCAATCAGGTCAGGGGTTTTGATTCTGTGGGGGGGTCGAATTTTTGGCTTTCCCATAAGAAAGAGAAGTCGCCGTTAACACAGGGCTTGAACTACCGTTCAGCCTGTGATTACTGAAACATACGGATGACACAAATTCATGGGCCCCACGTGCAAGTAGGCTATGAGAACGCGAAGTGGAGGCAGTATTTCGATTTCCTCATATTTTGGAAGAGATCAACCGGGCATAATTTCACGATATCATTGAAGGATATTGGCTGAACAGTATTGCCAAACCTGTAGAGCCGTTTGAGGATAAACTGTATCCTATGCAGTATTTTTACGCGCGAAAGCAGCTACTGCTTTTAGCGCGTCTTAGCCATCGCAATTCTGTTCGTCCCTCTGTCCGTCTGTCACACGGGTGAATTAGTCAAAAACGGTGCAAGCTAGGATTACCAAATCTTTATTTTCAGCTGCATGGAAGACACTAGTAAACTAGTTTTAGGAACCGTAAAGCTTTTCCATAAGTTTGAAGGGGGTCACTCCGAACGAGGGCGCTAAATGAGAGGGGGTGGGAAAAATTGGCGATTTTAGCCAATAAGTCGTTGCATCTCAGAAACGGTGCGAGATATGGCAAAAGTTACTATTAATCACTAATAGGAAGTCGTACACTGGCTCTCGATTGCCACCGAATTCAATGACTTTGGATGACCTTGAACGCTAAAATAGAGGATTTTATGGATTTTTTGGCAATTTTGGGCTGCGAGACACATTTCAAGAGTGAATTGCGTCGAAAACAATTGAGACAGACATAGATAGACAAGCTGCATATGAAATTTTCAGCATTGAACGTAGATTTTAACTGTCAAGGTCTCGATTTTCTAGATTCAAGAAAACCTGCGCACGAGGGCATCACATAGCGGTACCCCCGTAGAAGTCGTTATTTTACTCTTATTGGCCAGTCTTTCGTGAACAACGGTTGCAGATAGGCATGGGCATGCTCGTATCACAACAAGCTTTTCAGCTGTATCAGTATCGATAACTTTGAAAGACCCTAACCTAACGAAATAAGAAGTTTTTATTGATTTCTGCGATTTTCAGCTGCAGCGCACATTCCAAGAATGAACTGCGACGAAATGGCTGGAGATAGACTGACAGTTTGCGAACAGGAACTGTTATAGGCTTTCGCGCATCTCGCGAGCATTAGCTCAAATTTATTGTTTGTATTCGACGCAGTGTTAACATGCGTTTTAGAGTTTTAAACTCAGTGTTATAGTTAATAGCTGCATAATGTTTGCAGATACTTGTTCAACGATATTATGTGGTTTGAGAGACTGTATTGAAAAACATCTTGCGTCACAAGCTATTGCATGCATTACAAGCAAAACCTTAGCTGCTGTTTATATGATTTAATTGCATTTGCTCTTATTATCTTGTGTGTTACAGTGTTGGTTTGCGGTTTTCTGCCTGATTGACAAATGAAAAAATGATGTATACATTAATTAAATTGTCTGTTCAGGTGGCCGTCTACGACTCAAGCACGTTCTACGAGGACCAGTCTCCAAAGCGTTTCAGAGTGCAGCGAGCCGACAGATCCGTCAGTCCTGCCGTCAGTCCTGCCGTCAGTCCTGCCGTAGTGGAACCTCTGGTGCACCGTGTCCCACTCACGGCGGTCCACCACATCCAGAATGAACCCACTCCGTCAACCTCTGCGCAGATGGACCAGCCAACCAGTCGAACTTTCGCCGTCACCGGGTCCGTTCATCGTTCACGGGGAGACATGGAGAAAGTGGACATCATCCAGGAAGAGGCTCCTCCTGCTGTCGTGACGTGTGTGGCAGCTACTGTGCTGCAGTATCGTGCCTCTGGCAGCTTCAACGTCCCTTCGCAGCAGGACGCCGACGTCGAGAACACGTCAGTAACGTACATCGTCCATCACACGATGCCCGGCAAAATGGCAGTCGGAGACATCAAGATCCTCGGCAACGACATGCCATACCGTGATCTAAGGACGGACCTGGCCACCGAAATCCCGTCACCCATCATGAAGAAGAGGAAGGGAGGAAAGATCCAACCCGGCGACTACGGACCCGTCCTGGAGACGGTCACGTATGTCGTATGCTACCAAGTGGGTGGCTCGGATGATGACGTCATCAACGAACTGCATCGGCCTAACTACACCATCACGGGCAGAGTAGGACCGACCGCGTCCATTGAAGACACGGCTGAGAGCTACACTCTTACCGGTCTGTCTGGTGGTCCGCCTCCATACTCCGAGGAACAGGAGAGTCTGTACCTGGCGATCCTCAACTACGCGGCGAGGAGCCAGGACAACTGGCACAGAGAGCTGCCGGCCGGTCGGATCACCTACATCACCCAGCAGGACTTCCCGAAGGCCACGGACGGTGACAACACGCTGAGTCTGTCGAGAAAGGGACCGACAATCGAAACGACGGCGGAGTCGTCGCCGCCGCCAACGCCTCCCTCTCCAGAGGACGAGGACGACATCTGGGTGAAGCAGAAGGTTGTGGTCGTAGAAACGCCGCGACGAGCGGAGGCCCAACTGCTGACAACGACTACAGGGGACGTGTTCTCCGAAGCAATAGAGATAGTTGAGCAGGCCGAGCCCAGCCCACCGTCGACTATAAGGACGGAGTACCGCGGCTGGAGACGAGATGATGAAGTCGAGGTGAAGCAGCCAGCAGCAGATGTTGTTCTGCCTCCGTACGAGGTTGAAATCCATCCCGACGTTTCTATGCAGGACCACTGCAGAGAACTTTTTTTCACCGCAGAAACTTCGCCGTCTGCTTATCGTCCAGATTATATTCCGGATGTCGTTGAAGTTCGTGAACCACTGTCGAAATCTTCTACCCACTTTACCTATCAGGCAGCTGGCGAAATGCCGGAGGTTAGTAGTTTTTCTGACGTCAGGCAAATTTCGACGACCACGAGAGGGTACTTATTCCACGAGCAGTTGCCAACTGTTGACGTTACATCGTCGAGTGGGGAGCCAGTAACGAGCCAAGTCGACGTGAATACGTCTCCCGTAGCAGCGTACGTGCAAGTAACCGCAGCCGGCAGCGATACCACTTCACGGACCTACGTGGTACACCGCGAATGGCCTTCACTAAAGCCTTCAAAGACTCTAGGAGCCCATTGTGAGACCCTTGCCGAAGCACTGGGTTCAGATTCTTCTACACCAGCTGGCGATGTGTCCACCACGACGTACGTTGTGAGCTACGACTGGCTGACATTAGATAAGCCACAGGCCGCTTTTGAGTCAGAGAGGGACGAAGAATTCGAAGAGGCTGGGAATGCGGTGACGTTTCCCGCTGTGTCATCTAGAGAAGAGGTTCCTCGTATGTATATTGTTCAACGTGAAAGCACACAACCGATAACAACCGCAAGACAAGGCGTTGCAGTCCCTGCTAAAACACAGGTTGGCTTATCTGCCTCTGATGCAGGTCCTGATGCTGAATTGCCGACGTTAGAATTGCCGGAAAACTGCATTTCACGCGTGTACATCGTACGACGCGACTGGCCCTCGTTGAAGGTTCCGCAACCAGAACTTGGACGAGGAATGAGTGTCCGTCTAGGAACGCTGAGCGACATCGGTCCTGCACCGACCGGTGATGTGACGAAGAGGTCGTACGTAGTGCATCACGACTGGCCAACGCTGAGCACAGATCTGCATGCACGACAGTCGTCTGCTTCTGATGTCGTCAGTGTGCTGACGCCGCAGTTAACAGAAACTGAGGAGGTTAGAATCACAGCGCCAGCAACAGCAGCAGCAGCTCCATCTGCCGGCGATGTATCGCAATCCTACATTCTTGATTATGATTTGCCAACTTTCGCCGTTGCGGCTGCAGTACCGTCGAAACCCAGAGTCACTTTCGCTCCGACAGTCACGGAGACCGATCTGGACTTGGTCGCCTCGTCACCAGACGCCATCAGGACTGCGCCAAAGATAACGTATGAAGTTGAATGTGACTTAGAACCAGAAAGAACAACTACAGCTTTAGCAGCAGCAGTGGTAGAATTGAAACAGCCAGACGTGCGAGTACTCGAGATATCTGCTAAACCTGACGAAGGCAGTTACAGGGTAGAGACGACGCGTGATTCGGACGTGGAACGCGACTGGCCGTGGTTTAAGAGGGACTCGCCGGCTTTGAGGCAGAAAATCACTGCAGTTCCAGACGTGCCGACTCCCGTAGCTGTCAAAGTCTCTCCTGGAGTTGGCTATTATGTGCATGGCTTTCATATCGACCCATCTGCTGAAGTTCCGTCTCGGGAGCTGATGAGCAAGACATACATTGTCCGTAGAACCTGGCCGGAACTAAAGCTGGAGTTAGCGAGTCACACAACGCCGGAACTCGAACTGACAGATGCTCTGATGCCAGACATCAATCCCGGAGATATCACCTCTAGAACTTACGTAGTTGAGTGGCCTCCGATCAAAACGAAGCCAGCAGTAACGGACGTTTCAGCAGTTGATACCGACGCATCCGCATCGGCGGAGGATGAGGGAGAGATGTCCCCTACTTATCTAGCTCGCATCGAGCGGTCGCGAGTCAAAATTCATCTGCCTGGACCAGATAGGTCCCGCGAAGCTGAAGTAGAAGTAATACCACCCGAACCTGAAGAAGAACCAGCCGAACCGTCACCGTTCAGCGACAACATCGTTTCACGCACGTACATAGTCTACCATGACTGGCCGCCAGGCGGACTTCTTTTGTCTGAACCTAAGTCAGACATAACTGATGACGATCTCTTCACAAGCCGGCAGTCGGATACAGTCACTTACATAGTTCACTTCGACTTGCCGACGAAAAAGGTAAAGGAACGTGTTAAGGAGTCGCCAGAAAAGTTTAGCGTGGAGCCGCCGTACATAGATGTAGACCTTTCGGCCCGTGGTGGTGCAGGTATGGAATTTGATACCGATAATGATTTACCAGCACCTATTATAGAAGAGCGATCAGCAGTAAGTGCTGTATATCCACCGGAACCCAGACGCGTTGAGTTTGAACAGCGTGCCGTCGAAGTTGTCACTAAAAGAGAACCGCAAGTGAGACTTCGGTATGAAACCGACATCGATGAAGTAACTGGACGCGGTGCTGATGTTTGGTACGACGTACCGGCAGCGAAGTCTCAGCAGGAGCTTGAACCAATACACGTCCGAGAGCCAGCCATTGCAATAGTTGCTCAAGAGCCAGAGATCGATCGCAGACTACGCCTTGAAACTGATATTGACTTAGTAGAAACAGAGCCTGCCGTTACTGCTATTTCGGTGGTCGATGTTCCAACCCCTGCTGTATCTATCCAGCGTGATAAAGACACGGTCATTGAACCGCCGACAGTAACTGTAGTTACTCCTCCTGGTGATGTAAACACCCGCACATACATAGTACATCACTACTGGCCCAAAGTAAAACTAACACTGCCAGAGCCGAAAAAAATGCTCGATGCCGGACTCCACGTCGAGCAGGGCGACGAAGCTGATCGTGAGTTGGTTTCAAGAACGTACATTGTATATTATGACTGGCCATCGTTAAAGATTCAGGTACCAGCAACAGAACCACCGACTAGGTTTGTTCTTCAAGAACCGGAACCGATTGGAGAAATGGCAGCAAGAAGTGAGCCAATGCCGAGTATGGTGTTACGCTACGACTCGCTGGAAGTGGAAATTGAAGAGTCGGAACCAGTACGCATGCGGGAACCAAGCATCGAAGTGATTGCCGCGCCAGGTGATGATGTAACTGATGCAGAAGCTAGAGCCGTTGCAGCACCACAAGTCACATACATCCGTGCAGGTCCGGAGGCTGATATTGCTATAGCTGGCGAAGCTGCTTCGTCCGGCGAATTCACCTCACATACCTACATTGTGCACCGTGACTGGCCTGCTGTGAAACTTACTCTATCTGAACCCAAAAGAACACTGGATGTTCCTGGTGGTGTTGTTGATACCGAATCTGTTGGTACATTGGAGCAAAGAGCATATATCGTACACTACGACTGGCCGATAAAAACAACTGAGACAGTAGGAGTGTTACCAGAGCGTGAGTCGTTCACAGAACCACAGCCGTCAACCGATGAACCAGTCAGAATAACACAAACAGCTATTAGAGATGAAGAACCTGAAGGTGGAGGAATTCAGTACGTGGTTGAGTACGAGATCAGAAGAGGAAAAGAACCGATAAAAACGCAGGCAATTGTAGCAGCAGAAACAGCAGAAGTTGTCAGACCGACATTGCCGAAAACTAGTTTCCGAGATAAAGATACAGGATCTCCTGCTGCAGTGACTTTGATGGAACCTTCTGGAGACGTGGTTACTTGCACTTACATTGTACACAACGACTGGCCTAGAGTAAAACTGACACTCTCCGAGCCGAAAAGAAAAATCAATGCAAGTCTTCGCTCTGAGTCTGATGCTCAAGCCGATCTTGAGATAGTTTCAAGAACATACGTTGTGCATTACGATTGGCCGTCGTTAAAAGTCAAGGCCATAGAACCGCTACAGCCTGCAGCAAAAGCTGCTATTGAGGAACCCGAGACTGCGAAAAAATTAACAGTGCGTGGAGAAACAGACTTTGATGTTGTGACCGCTATGAGAGAACCTCTTCCGAGTGTTCTTGTCCAGCACGAATTACCAGTAGTAAAGATTCACGAGCCGGAACCAATAGAGATTCCGGAACCTGAACGTGAATGGACAATTGAAGAGCCGGAGCCAGAGGTTGATTTGAGATTTCGTTGTGAAACGGATATCGATTTAGCGGTTGCAGAGTTTGCGGCTCCTACAGCTGCTGCTCCCGTGGCTGCTGTGACGTATGCTGATATCGGTAAAGATGAACACATTGAACCTGCAATATCAGTAATTACACCTACTGCAGGAGATGTGGTTACTCGGACATACATAGTACATCACGATTGGCCTAAAGTAAAACTGACGCTCACACAACCAAAGCAAAAATTTGATGCTGGATTTCAAGTTGAGACTGGCGAAGAAGCTGATCGTGAACTGGTATCAAGGACGTACATCGTTCATTATGACTGGCCAACGTTAAAGATCAAAGAACCAGCAACAGAACAAGACATTGGAGAAGAAGCGGCACCAGGGAGCAAACCGTTGCCGAGTGTGGTATTTCACTATGACGTGCCGGAAGTGGAAATTGAAGAGCCAGAACCAGTACGCATTCGAGAGCCAAGCATTGAAGTGATTGCCACGCCGACAGTACCGGAAACAGCTGGAAAAGATAAAGATGCTGAGCCTGCTGGAGCAGTGACTGTAATTGCACGTTCCGGTGACGTGATCACCCGTACTTACATAGTTTACCACGACTGGCCTAAAACCAAACTGAAATTAGCTGATCAGAGAGCCAGACTCGACGCTGGACTTCGCGTAGAGTCTGATACTAAAACCGGCTCTGAGACAGTCTCAAGAACTTACATTGTTTATCGTGATTGGCCGTTATTAAAAATCGAGGCCGTAGAACCGACTGAGCCTGCAGGCAGAGTTCTCATTGAAGAACGAGATATCGGAGAGGATATAACAGTGCATGGTGCGGATATTGAGGCCGCTGTGACCGAACGTCTACCGAGGGTTTCAGTCGAACAAGAAGTACCGGAAATTCAAATTCAGAAGCCAAAACCAGTTGAGATTCCGGAACCAACTGTTCAGGTAATTACAACACAGACAGGGCCGGAGGTCGATCTGAGGCTTCGTTACGAAACGGATATCGATTTAGCGGCCGCAGAGCAAACTGCTCCGCAAGCTGCTGCCGCCACTGTTCCAGTGGTTATGAGATACGACGAAGAGGGTAAGAGGGAGCAGCTTGAACCTGCGATATTAGTAATGGCGCCTTCAGGTGACGTAATGAATCGCACCTACATAGTACATCACGACTGGCCGAGCTTTAAACTTACATTATCTCAGCCGAAAGGAAGACTGGACGCTGGACTTCATGCTGAGCCCCGTGGTGAAACCGATCAAGAGATAATTTCGAGAACATACATTGTTCACTACGATTGGCCCTCGTTGAACGTCAAGGCCGTACAACCGACTGAGCCTTTTGCGAGAGTTAGTATTGAAGAACCAGAGGGTGGAAAAGTGCATGATGAAGGAGACATTGGCGTTGTTGAACCGGTGAGTGGACCTTCACCAGGTGTTCTTCTCCAGCACAAAGTACCTGAAGTGAGAATTCATGAGCCGGAAACAATAGAGATTCCAGAAGAACCGGATCAGGAGATGAGGCTTCGTTACGAGATTGATACCAATGTAGCGGTTGCAGAGCCTGCTGCTGCTGTAGCCGCTGTTCCAGCAGCTGTGACATATGGTGAAGGTGAACGAAAACCAGTTGAGCCTGCAGTTTCAATAATCGCGCCTTCTGCTGACGTGATCACTCGCACTTACATAGTACACCACGACTGGCCGAGGGTCAAACTTACTTTGTCTCAGCCGAAAAAGCGACTTGTTGCTGGATTTCATGTGGAGCCCGATGTTGAAGCTCGTCCTGAGATCGTTTCAGAAACATACATTGTTTACTACGATTGGCCTACGTTGAAAGCCTTACAACCGACTAAACCTTCAGCAAGAGTTGCTATTAAAGAACTAGATGGTGAGAAAGAAGTAACAGTAAGTGAATCTTTGCCGAGTGTTCTTGTCCAGCATGAAGTGCCACAAGTCAAGATTCAAGGGGCAGAACCAATCGAAATTCCAGAACCAACTGTTCAGGCAATTGCAGAGCTAGAGCCGGAGGTTGATTTGAGACTTCGTTATGAAACGGATATTGATTTAGCAATTGCACAGCCTGTTGTTCCTGCAGCTGCTGCAGCCACTGCTCCCGTGACTGTGACGTACGCTGACAAAGGTAAGGAGGAACAGATTGAACCAACAGTAGCAATAATTGCTCCTTCAGAAGACACAGTCGCATATACTTACATCGTGCATCACGACTGGCCAGGAGTTAAACTAACCTTATCTGAACCAAAAGGCAAAGTTGGCGTGTCTGCTCTGACTGAATATGAAGGAGTATCCGCGCCATCGAGCAAAGTTATCACAATGACGTACGTTGTCAACTGGCCGTCGTTGAAAGAAAAACAAGCTGAGACAGCTGAAGCGGGGATCGAAATACAGGAACAGCCGCCAATGCCGGCTGCGGAGCCACCAGCATCGGTCGAAATAAAGGTTGCTGAAGAACCAAAACCTGTTGATATTGGTGCAGAGCCTGCTGTGCCTGGCCCAGAAACGATAACGTACGTCGTCACGTACGATATCGGCAGGAAAGAAGCGGGAAAACCGGCGGAAGTGAGAGTGGAACGACGACGCTCCTCTGCAGAAGAAGAGCTTGGCGCTGAACAGAAACGACCGGAAGTGGAAGTGCCTGGAGTTCGGATAATCTCACGAGACGTGCCAGCAGCATTAGCGACCGTAGCTCATGAGGAAGAAGTCGTCGTTCCTCCTGTTGTATCCATTGCAGCCGGTGACACGGTCTCACACACTTACATCGTGCACCATGACTGGCCCAAGGTGAAACTCGTAGCGCCTGCACCTAAAAGACCTCTTGTTGCTGCGGCTGAGGACGCTGATGTTGATACAATCTCAAGAACTTACATTGTACACTACGACTGGCCTGCTATACAGGTCAGTCCGCCGACGACTGAACCATCAGCCGGAGCCGCCATCCAAGCTATCGACTCCGGTAGAGACGTCAGCGGAGACATTGAAGTCGGCCCAGCTAAACCTGCCGGCAAAAAGGTCACTCACACTTATATTGTTCATTATGACTGGCCGACGGTCAAAGTTAAAGTGGAAAAACAAATTCCAACTGGCGAACTAGAAACCGAGCCTGAAGTCGAAATGTTTGTCGAAAAGCCTGAATCAGTGCAACTGTCTCTGCCAGAAATTTCTGTGGAGATCAGACGCTCACAGGAACCGGTGTTGATAGAGACCACCGTTCTCAGAGCACCGGCTCTCGAAGAACCAGAAATGAAAATTCCGTCAGGCGAAGTAACATGGCCGGAAACCGACATCACCATTAAACCGCCGACAGTCGATTTTGTACCTCAGCTTGCAATGAAAGCGGAACCGCTAATTGGTACAGTAAGTGGCAAAATAGCAGTTGGTGCTGATTTGAGTATTGAACCTGGCACACCAGCAGCAGTGGCAGCTGTGGATATTCCACCGATAACTGTAGTAGAAACGAAACTAGTTGAACCGTCAGTTACCGGAGCAGCTTTTATTATTCCTGACGAGCCGGAAGCGGCTCCTGTAGCAGTTGAAGCTTCAAAGATGAAGGAGGAGGAAGACGAGTTCGGCCCCGAGACGATATTGTACGTTGTCACTTACGATATCGGCAAGAAGGAAGCGGGAATACCGGCGGAAGTGAAAGTGGAAAGACGACGTTCCTCCGTAGAAAAAGCGCCTGACACCGAACTAAAACGCCCGGAAATGGAAGTGCCCGGAGTTGAGGCTGTCGTGGCTGAAGGGCCGTCAGCTGAAGTCTTAGTGGTAACTCCAGCAACACCGAAGAAGGCTAAAGCGCCGGCGGAAGAAACCGTGAAGTACGTGGTAGAGTACAAGACGGATGTGGTAAAACCAAAGTTTCCGCGACTGCTTATGAAGAAAGTGTCTAAAGCTCCAGCGCCGCCCGAGACACTGGAAGCACGTCCAGCGCCAGCAACTGGAGTAGAGCCAGGCGCAGTAGTGGAAGGTCACGGAATTCCTGTCCAGATGCAGGTCTCGGAGATGGTCGACGTCGACTATGATGCGGTGAAGATCACGGGCCCGGCGGCTGTCATTCTGGAGGGCAGCGTCGAAGCACCGGAAATGGTCGTTCCGCCTTCTTTATACGAGGAGCGGCCGGAGGTTGCAGTTGCTGCGGCTGTTGCCGCGTCCGCACCTCCGGAGCCTTCCGCACTCTCGACAGAAGGCGACACCGTGACGTACATCGTCAAATACGACCTACCCGACGTCGGGGTCACCCGCGCCAAGAAACTGGGACTGTCTTTGACGAAAAAAGGCAAAGAAGAAGCCGATCTTGCAGCAGCTCCTCCAGAAGCTGGCGAAGCACCAACGCCTGGCGACGAACCAGGACAGCCTTCAGAGACTACAACAACCTACGAGGTGACGTACGAATACAAAAGAACGAAGCAGCTTAAAACACCCACGTTGCCGGTGCCTGCCAAGCCAGCAGCAGCAGTATCAGTCACAGTTGAAGAGTCGACTGAACTGCCGCGCGTGGACATGGAGAAGAGTGCCGAGGTACCCGCGGTCGAGGACACTGAACCACTCGTCAGTCGGGTCTCTGCCATGGTGAAAGTTCAGCCGTTGCCTGGATTGGAAGAAATCGAACTGCCTAAAATCTCCGCGGATAGAGATGTTTTCGACATACAACCTTTGCTCGAATTCGAAGCACATGGCGAGGCGGAACTTCCAGCCGTCGAGGAAGTCGAAAAGACTGTGCCGCCTGCTATGGTTTCTCTGCAACTGGAGAAACCAGAAGTCGACATTTCGGTACAGCCGTCGGAAGCAAAGATTGCAGCAAAGGCGGCGGCGGAAGTGCGCGTCGAAGCAGTACCGGAAGTACAAATTGAAGTCCCCACCGTGGAGACGGTCCAAGAAGCGGCCGCTCCGGAGGATACGGAAACAGTTACGTTTATCGTACACTACGAGGAACCAGTGAAACCGTCGCCGGATGACGTTACGCTGAGCTTCCGGAAGAAACGAGGTCGAGGCGCCACCGACGAGATTCGGGTATTACTGAGACCGCTTCACGAGCCGCTTGCTGGAGATGACATCACACGTCTCGCTGCTTCCGGTCTAGGAGGACATCACGTGGTCGTCGCCATCGACATTGGTACGACATTTAGCGGCTACGCTTTTACGCTAGCGAGCAAAACGACCGCCAGGGACAGGAAGGATGAGGATACGGAGGACAGTCAGCAGCAGCAGCAGCAACAACAACAACAACAGCATTCGGCCGTAAGTATCTGATGTTTTTGCTAAATGTACATATTCAGAAAGCGCCGTAATGCCGTAGCTGATTCGTGGTGACGATTAATGTTTATGATTAGTTTGTATTAACGAAATTAACAGACATGCCGTTGCTAAACCCATTGCGCAGTAACAGTTGACGAGTTTAAAAAGTTACGAGCTTAAAAAGCTGAAAAAAATCTCTGTACAAAACACAGTAGATAAAATTACAATTGTCAATACTGGCCATTCTGGATGAAAGCTCGTAATTGTATACATGGTCACAGCGCGGCAAAACTGCGATTTCCTGTCCCTCCTACTTTTTTAATCATGACGCCGGTCAGAGCGGCGTCATGAGTTTAAAAAATGTATGGGGCAGGAAGTTGCAGTTTTATGACAGACGCTGCAAATTTTCGACAAAGGAGTGTATGAGTGCTCAAAGTTTTAATTTTGCCCCTAATTTTTATCAGAAATGAGGGTTTTCAGCCCTACATTTTGCATTTTTGGGCTAAAATGTTCAGACAAAAACGAAGATTTTGGACAATTTTGCTACAGCCTAAAATTTGCTCTCCTGCATTCGTTTCCTTCGGCCACGAGGCCGCTGAGTTGACGTGTGTATATGTTGCACACGCAGCCTCTGGAGCCGAGCAGTGTGACGGTGATGAGACGGCTGGAGCCAGGTGATCCGGGAGTAGTCAACCACAAGTCGCCGACCACACTGCTACTCGACTCTGACGGCGAGTTCCACTCATTCGGCTTCACAGCGCGCGACTTCTACCACGACCTCAGCCCGCGGGAAGCCAGGAACTGGCTCTACTTCGACAAGTTCAAGATGGCGCTCCACAACTCAAAGGTACAGGCCTAACTACACGATGTCTCAAAAACTGAGCCACTTTTACTTTTTGATTAACTCCGTGAACCGTCGGCCGATTTTAGTAATTTTTCGCATGCAACATCAGGGAGAAACATGCCCACTTCACCTTAATACTATGACTTCTGCATTTCAAAATGTGGTGTAGGAACAGTATTGAGGTGAGGTAGGCAAAACAATATAGGATAGGATGGACACAAAAGGTCACTAATGAAGAATTGTACAGAAAGATTCAATTGACAGAAACCCTACTGCAGAAAGTGATACAGAGAAAGTTGCGCCTCTTCGGCCATATCTGCAGA
>Ga0056128_1008037_pt1 | contig 13330 bp, 7 predicted proteins | sample WorMetLIZISLAND2_FD_71113 | JGI IMG/M metagenome (GOLD analysis project Ga0056128, IMG submission 71113) | Marine gutless worms symbiont microbial communities from Max Planck institute for Marine Microbiology, Germany - Olavius geniculatus... ... | reverse complement strand
CACATCGAAAACAGCAAAAATCATAAAAAGGTGATATCACTCACCATCACATCGCCTAACTGTAAATGTGCTGTTGAATAATATCACCTTTTTATGATTTTTGCTGTTTTCGATGTGTCAGTCATTGCATGTTGCCATTAACAAGTGTATAAACCGATGTTTTGTACATTTATATTTGCTGTTTTATTACAATAACAAAGTTTTTATGTTGATGGTCAATTATAAACCATCTGCTTTCCACAGCCATGAAAACAGAGAACCTTAAATATTTTGGGGTCACGATTTTGATCTTTAGGGGTCACGTTTTCAAAATTTTCGTTATATTTCACCCATTTGCCGAGAAACCCCCAATGGACGGATTTGCACGAAATTGTGCACAGAAGATCATCTCACGGACGTTCTCCATTGACTTAGTCAGTCACCATTAACACAGGGCTGTGCTACCACGCACCTGTGACAAGCATAAAATGTGGCATGCTGACCTGAACGATGAATGTTTTTCCTCCGAAGCCAGGCGTGGCGCCAACCATTCCCATGTAGTCAGCACTGTTGATGAACATCTCCAGACCATGAAACACGCCCTGCATTCAACAAATAATAATATTAGAAATTTGGGGCAAAGCCCAACGTGAGGCCACCCAGCGCTGTAAGACTGACTGGGAGAGTGTTGGTCCATGGCAGCTGATTTGTCAAGCCGTCGATTATAAATGTGCTCCTCCCTCCAAAACCCCTTAATGGATTTCGCTGAAATTTTGCCTCAATTACTTCCAGGTAAGTGTCATCATCGCCCAATTTTGGTCTCGGTCCAGTGTTTGGTTTTAGAAGTGAGAGTAATTTTGAAAACCTGAAAAATTGGAAAAAATATTAAAAAGTAGAAAAAACAAAGCGGTAACATAAAGCGTGCCGTTACTACATACAAGCAGCCAAAATAGTAAAAAAAGCCAAGACAATGTTTGTCATGCTGTCATCAGGGCATTGTCATTACAAGAGTTTAACCGATGAATTTAGAACAGCGCTGGCTGCCACTGACCTTTGGACCAAGCCGATCAGCTTAAGCCATGGATCCACCTAAACTGGCAGCTATAGCACCATGTACACCAATGCCATTTATGATTACTACTCAGTCTAAAAGCTGACACTCATTTAACCCCTCCCCCCCTCAAGGCTAAGTCGATCTGGTGGCAGGTTACATATGAAGATGGTTTACCCACCTGCAGACAGTCACCCATTAAGGTAATAACCATGCCCGGCACAAGGCAACAGCGTTGATCGAACTAAACGTCTTTGTAGTCGTTACACCAAGGCCACCAAGGAGATAAATCTACTTGCATATAACTGAACTCATTTTGGAGATAGTAAGTACTCAGTATTATAGTCAGTAATATATAACAAATTACAAATGATCTCCCATGATTATCATAATTTGCAGCTGCAAATAGACACAGGATGTGATTTAAAGATGTGAAAAATCATCTGGCTAGCGAGACTTCTATGACTACTGGGTCGCACATAAAAATGGAACATAGTTATACTCTACATGGACAGAATAATGGAACAGTTCCATAAACAATTAGCCTTGATCACTGAAATAAAGGGTGGTCATGTTGAACAAGCGAACAGTGTTCAATATGACCACTATTCACTGCAATGATCGAAACTAATCATTTTTCCCTAACTGTCCGGCTGCTTGATCTAGTAGCAAAGTATGCACATTTCCGTCTTTTAAGTGTCATATTGTACAGTAAGTAACTTACCCGACCAGTAGCGGATATGCGGCCGTGAATGCCGCCCTGAGAGATGGGTTTTCCCGTCACACAGGCATGTGCATTCATATCATAATGACCTGAACCAGCACATACTCATTTCTTTAATGTAGCTTCGACAGCACTGTACCGCAATGTATTGGTATAAAAAAAATTAAAACAAATACATAAATACACATATCTGTCAAGCACCATAAAGCTGTAACTTCAGAGGTGTTAATAGTCATAGATTATAAAGGACACCATCAAACCCGCCTGCTTTTCCAAGAAATTGATCTCAGAACATGCATGCTAATGAAGCTAAATTTTGCGAAAATCAGAAGCAAACCAAACCTAATGTTTGATGAAACGTGTCAGCAATCCAGCTCATCTCACGTGGTCCTGTGCCCATGTCTGGAGCTGGAACGTCAATTCCAGGACCTAACATAACATGCAGCAGATTAGCATACAGACTCAGACTTATCACATATCATCACTTCTATATATTCACACGTTCAACTCTCCTGTCAAGGCAGCTTTGATTCCGCTTCAATAACAGCAAGAACGCCAACCTATAAAAACTGCTAATGTTACTTTACCCCCCCCCAAATATTGTTCCTTAGTGCCTAATCTCAGAAAAAACTGAAAAAGTATAAATAGAAACTAAAAGCAGTACTACAGTGGTAAAAATGCACACAACAAAGTTATATCAGAATAAATTTGTTTCGAGTTTATTAGCTCATGATCTCAAAATATAAACTTACAAACAGTACCGACAGCCTTCAGTTAATTGGGCAGTAAACATTTTGCCATATGTAAGTTCACCATTCACGTCATACCTAGATATCCTTTCTTGGCAAGTTCAATAGTGAAACGACGAGTAATCTTCTCCAGCTCAAAGTCGGAGTATTCCTTCGGGTTGATCTTAATGCCTCCTTTAGCTCCACCGAACGGAACGTTCACACAGGCACACTTGTATGTCATCAACGATGCTAAAGCCTTCACCTCATCAGAGTTTACATCGGAAGAGTAGCGGATACCTGCACACAGAACAGCACGGCAAACCGTAAAGTGGTTAATGGCCAATTCACACCTACGATACAGACGCGACTCAATTCAACTTAACGGCTGAGTGGAGTTGCATCTGCGTCATAGGTGTGAACTCAAACTCACAACGCGACTCAACTGTGCAACCCAACAGCTGAGTCACATTGACGACCTAGGTGTGAATGGGGCATATTGTGTTGTTCTTGATCAATTAACCTGCCCTATGCTGGATCTCAATCTCACTACTGCTTGGATGGGTGACCCAATCGCTTTGCACGCGGGTGAACTATCTTGGTATATAAATTAACCAACTACCTAAAACAATTCTGCCTTCCACCACTATGGGTTAAGTAAATCGAATACTGGACTGCTTGACTGGGGTTAAGGTGGGGCGCATTCACCTGTGTCTGGTGGCAGATAACGTTATGTGATCCCATATGGTGGGTGATGGCAGATAGTTCTGGAATGGGTTGCAACAGAAATAGAATATTTATCATCCAAAACAGTCACAAATGTGCTAACCGTACCAAGCTATGTGGACGCCCTTTAAAAATAAGAGACACAGGGTGGCTGCAAAGTAGATGAAAAAAATCCGAGTTTATCTGACCTGTCCAGGGCCATAAATTTACCTTTCGAAAATTACTGCAACAAAACCTAACTGTAATAATGGTAATCTAAGAGCACTATACCCTCCCCCAGTGCGGATCCAGCGTGCAGCCCCAGCCACACACATATTTCAAAGCTTTTTGCTCCCCAGAAATCACATCTGATGACACTATTTTGTTTCTTACAATTATTCCCTAAGGCTGAGAATTCCCTCAGTATTCCAGGTTTTCCAAGTTTGTGGCCACCCTGTGGTCATATCAGAAGCCGTTGAACTGAGTTCGTTTTACCTCCTTTGCTTGGAACCTTGTGATCACTGTGCTGCGCCCGCCAAGCCTGAATCATCTCGAAGTCGCCGTTGTCGCGTTTGATCGGGAACGTGAACGCCATGACCCGGTTGCACGGCTTGATCATCGCCAGGATGCCCTTGACTCGCTTTTGCCGATCCTCCAGCGGGCCGGGCATCTCTTTCACAAGGTTCGCCTCCATCAGCTGCGCCGCCCGGTCATAGTAGAGTTCTACCATGGAGAAGAAGCTGGCACTGTCCTTGGGATCGTCTGAGTCGACGGGAAATGGAGCGGGTGATGAATTGTAGGGGCGCTGCTGCTGGCTGCTGGTAACAGCCACTAGCAATCGACTGGCTTGCTGCGGCGCCGGGGACCGAACGCATAACGCTCGTAGAAACGATTTACTCAACATTTTGTATGTATTGTGCAGTAGACAAGTGTCCGCGGTAGAATTTCTAAAAACGACAACACCAGCTGATCAAACAGATAAGAGCAAGTGCAGAACGAACACAGTTGCGTCACATGTCATGGATAACGGATAGGGAGGAAAAAGAACGGAAAGAATACGGCTTGATATAAATTCACCGATTTCTGAGTATAGAGTAAAAATGTTTGCAAAAATAACTTTCTCATTTCCCCTTTTTGCAGGGAAGCCTAAGCTCACATAACTCTATGTAAGTGCTGTCAGGTGTGTACAGTTATACACTACAATATCCGTTTAATGGGAACGTAGTTAGACAGCTTCACTGAAGGCTGCATAAGCGCGGGACCAACCGAAAATGGTCACTTCCTGCATGCTGGGGTCAGTAAGAGCTGTTAATACTGGACTGAGTTAGCCGAGCGACTATCAGCTGCATGAGTCTGAATTAGATAATCACTGAGCACACATGACATATAGGCGCCACGCCATGTCACCGGGTGTTCATGTAAGGCCCCTATTGAAATTAATTCGCATACCGTTGGAGTTAATCACAATTGCATATAATTGACAAATTAACCAAGTAGCTTGAAGTAGGATATTTATTCGCTAAGTTGAAATAGCTCCCTATACTGCACTTAGTGCACACGCTTGAAATGCCGTCAACGGTACGTTCAAATCAAGAACTCTGTTACTGGAATAATGGTGCTGTAGACAAAATTCTCAAATTTACTCACACCACTGCTGTTCTCCGAGATCGCTTCACTGGCTTAAAATGAATGAAATGATTTAATATACAATTCCGCCACTCTCTTACCTTTTAAATTCTTCATACCATTCTGCTGTATACTTACCTATTCTCCATGAGTTGATGTTTTAGCGGTTACCATAACTATCTGGCATGGGTCAATAGTTAAGCGATGCCATGCCTTCTTTGATCACTGATCAGTGCTCACTCATAGGGTGTTTACACGATCGAGCAAACACCCAGCAGCTAGCTCGACGTTCTATGGTAATTAGCATGCTAATTATATAGGAGGGTAGGCGAGTTGTAATTGGAAGGTCTATATATCACGTGATCAGTTGTCAGCTAAGAGCCTAAGCCTAAGCCTACATTTGAGCCAGGGGCGGGGTTCCAATATTTTAGGCCTGCTTGAGCCAGCTCGATGTCGACGTTTGCTTCGGATAGGCTATGCTTTAGCCTTGATGCATGCGTCATATTTGCTCCATGTTTGCTCGATCGTGTAAATACCCTATCAGTTATAATCCTGTATCGACGATGTCACAGCATGGCACCTGTCGCCCAAACGGTGAGCGCCCAAACTGTGGCGCCCAAAGCAACCTCCGGTGACGTAATCACCGACTGATCAGCACGCTGCACGGAGCGGCGCCCATACAATGCTGAACCGCCTGACTCATTGCAGCCATTTTGTCACGAGCTACCTGCAAAATTATCTCATCTCGTACCACTCGCTGTCAAGCTGGCTGGCGCAGTCAAATATCCCTTGGGCTGCTGCTCGGTGGTCAAAATCCTACCACATTCGGCCAACTGCGCCTCACGTCTGTTCAATTTCATACCTAATTTTTAGCCATTCCACACCTACACTGTGTCTCAAAAAACATCCCCGACATTTTCGATTGTCACTTGAAAACCAGCTATCAGATTTTGATAATTTTTGGTAATAATATTCCAAACACAACTTGCCATCAAATGACCTTTCAGTTTCCCACCTCACCTTCTGTCCGCTTTTGCACTACCTAGGGAAAGCAGATCAAGCAAAATATACCTTGAAATACACCAAAAACCTGAAAACATTTATGACGTAATCGACTGTAACTCGAAAAAAGACTGGCAGATTTTAATAATTTTTGGCATTAAATCATTGTTCAAGTTCCCACCACACTGACGTCTGCTTCTGCACTACCTGAGGAAAGCAGACCAAGTGTTGAAATGAATGGAAATAACGTCAATAAATTTTATCTATCTAAATCTGTTGGCCTCAACAGCCAGTCTATTACAAAATTTGACTGTCATGCAGCAGTCTCTACCAGATAACGTTCAGTAATGTTTATGAACTCAAGAAGTGACTGGTTAAACCTGGATTGGTCTAACGCAGAACATTATTGATACTGCTGTCAACGAATAGAGAAAGCATCTTCATGCTTATGTTTGCACAATGGGCAGGCATTTCGAGCAATTTTACTGTAAGCAGTTTGAAAATAGACAACTGGATAAAATGTCGGCCAAAAAGTCAGAAATGTGAACAAAATGTGTTTTTATGTGTTATGTTGATTAAGTAATCATACCTCATTGGATAAAAAAGTAATATTTTGTTGGTTCTGTTTTCCCCAGGTAGTGAAGAAACAAACATTAAGTGAAGCAGGAAAATGAATTTGATGGCCGGATGTCTGAGAAATATTCGTGCAAAAAATTATTAAAATCTGTTAATTTTTCTCAAAGTTACAATCGAAAATGTCGGGGATGTTTTTTTTGAAACACAATGTAGAATGTTGTAAACGTTAGACACAAAGTTTAATAGGCCTACTATCGCTCTGCAGCAACAAAAGTGACGTCTATTTATGACACACAGTGTACAATGAGATCGAATATTTGGACATGTCGTGCTGTGTATATATAACGGATGTGCTTGCTTCATACTAGAAATACTTCTTAACTGTTTATATGACCTTGAACGACTTTGATCACACAGTCGAGGTCAGCTAAGGTCACTGAGAGTTACAGGCCTTAATGGCTAAACACAGTCTTCCGTTAACGCCCTTACAGAGCGTTACTAATTAGTGACGAAATCAACAACCTACGTCACAGTTAAATATCCTGCTAGATCCAGCCTAGACAGCAGTAAACATAAACAGACGTTACGGCAAAGTTCATTCACCAAAGAGGTAAACATATCAACAGAACAATACATAAAGATAACTATTACATTTTAAAGAGAATGGAATAAATATGCGTGGCCATTAGCTAGTGCACAAGTACGATCAAAGATCATTACCACCCACTCAGCTTTACACACAACACTGATGTGTCCTGGAGGACCTGGCCTCGGCCTCGAGAACAACGAACTGTGGCCTTGACCTTGAATACACAGTGACACAGTCCTTTGAATACAGTCCTTGACAACGTCACTGGTTAGCGGTCTTGAATCGCTCACTGCTATTACAAGTAATTTGAGCAAAGCTCATGAGACGCGCGACAGCCTTAGCAGTTCCTGTTCGCAGGTTGTCTTGGTCTATCTCCGGCGTTTTTTTCGCAATTCACTCTTGAAATGTGCACCACAGTCAAAAATTGCAAAACAACACTAAAACCGCCTATTTTGGGGGCTCAAGGTCATTAAAGGTCATCAATGTTGGCACCGCTAAAAAAGCCCGTCACTATTGCTTGTTATGATAGCAGCATGTCTTTGTACCTATCTGCAACCGTTTTCTCGCTAGACGAGCCAATAGCGGTAAAATAACAACTTTTAGGGAATGCCCCTGTTTGACGCCCGCGTGTACACTGTACAGGCCTCTTTGAACCTAGGGGGTCGGAACTTGGACGGCTAAAATCTACTTTCAATGCTAAAAAATTTCACATGAAAGTTGTCTTGGTCTTTCTCCAGCCATTTCGGCGCAATTCCCTCTTAAAATGTGTGTTGCAGCCTGAAATCGCAAAAGATTAACTAAAACCCCTCATTTTAGAGGGGTTCAAGGTCAGTCAAGGTCATCGAGGTTGTTAGCCCTAAAAAGCTCATCGCTAGTGCTTGTTATGATAGACAGCATGTCCGTGCCTACATGCACCGTTTATACGCTACACAAGCCAATAGCGGTAAAATGATAACTTTTTAGGGGTACCCCTCTATCACGCCTTCATTCGAGGAGAACCTCCTAACCCAGGGGCACAAAATTTCGTCACAAAAAACTAGGCAGCCCACTGAAGATTATGTGATCCTAGCTTGCATCGTTTTGGCACAATACCGCAGAGTGATGGACGGACAGAGAGACGGACGCCTCGACGATGGCTAAGACGCGCGAAGCATTAGATGCTGTCACATGTGTTGCAAAAGCATACAGTATCATTGAAATGATAGAAAAAAGTGAGGCAAAAAAAGGACACACATGTAAAATCATAACCATGAAACTGAAGAACCGTACTAAAGGCCAATAGTGACGACCAAGATATGTGGTGCGTCACACTTGTGAAGCTGCAGTGAACACAAGCGTAATATGGAACTCGGTCACTCGTGCCTGCCTTTAAAGCCGCCATGCGTAAAAAAGTGAATAGAAAAAAGTAATTCTGTCACATATAGAAAGAATGACATACTGCAGTTTTTTGTACAGTTACTTCACTGTACTACATGGTAACCACAGGCAAAGAATGAGAGCACGCCATGTGCCAACATGCATGCGGCCGTCCGTCTTATCGCCCGCTGCACTGCGCTCAGTGTGCAGTGAGCGCTAAAACCGCTGGAGTGCGTATCCGGCCAGCAAACTTTCACGACGACGTGACTCATTTTTTACGCGCGACAGCAGGAACTGCTATATCGCGTCTTAGACATCGCAATTCTGTCCGTCTGTCTCTGTACACGTCACACAGGTAGATCAGACAAAAACGGTGCAAGCTAGGACCACCAAATCTTTACGATCGGCTGACTGAAAGACTCTAGTTTCAGAATAAGTAAAGCATTTCCATAAATTCGAAAGGGGTCACCCCGAACGAGGGCACTAAATGAGAGGGGGATGAAAAAAAATTTGTGATTTTTGGCCCATAAGTCGCTGTATCTCAGTAACGGTGCGAGAGGGCCTAGGTTACTATTAATCACTAATAGGAAGTCCTGCACTGGCTTTTGATTGGTACCGAAATCAATGACCTTGGATGACCATAAACGCCAAAATAGAGGGTTTTATGGATTTTTTGGGCAATTTTAGGCTGCGACACACATTTAAAGAGCGAATTGTGTTGAAATCACTACAGATAGACCAGTACAACCTGCATAAGAAATTTTCGACATTAAACAGAGATTTAAACGGTCCAAGTCTCGACACTTTCGCACTGATTTTGAGTTTTCTAAGCGTGTTGGTTCTCCAGTTAGGAGCACCTATAAAACAGACGGACGAACGGACAGGCACGATCGGCAATGCGGCCTAGGACGGCCGGATAATTACGGCCCAGACGGACACAATAACACGCAGTTAGCGAACACAGTGTATTGATGTCGCTCGGGTCAACAATCGATAATAAACAAATAAATAAACTAGAACCAAGAGGCCACCCAGGCAAGCAGGCAGCATGAGGGTCGGTTGTACATCTACTGGAAATGACTGAGTCACGCATGCTTGTACTTAACAACCCTGGGCTTTGGCCCAGCTCTACACGGTAGATGAAATAAAGGTCATCATTGCACACTTTTACTCACACACTCCCCTCAAGGCGTTCAGTGGCGTCTATCCCTGAGCCAGGAGAAGATCGGGGGAGGCGATCGACCCTCATTACAAATATGGGGTTAGATGAGAATGAGCTCATATGTTTATTTGCCTTCAGATAAATTTTCACCGCACATTCGCCAACCCCCTCCCTGCCAATAAATTTGGACTGACGCCGCTGACTGCTCTCACGCAAACAGAATATGTGAGAAAGACATTTAAATTTGAAATTGTCACCAAAGAAAAAGACTGGCAGTAAATCACCAAAATGCAGAGGATAGTCTACATAGCTGTACACTATCTCTGCAAAATTAATTCATTATACAGTCGATATTTGCCGATATCTATACAACATTACCAGGGCCGTACTTAAAAAAAGGAGGAATTATCGAATGCAATCCCACCAAATATTGAAAATGTTTAAATTTAATGTTACAATTCTACGCACCACAGTTTAATTTTTTTCTGCTCGCTTGCAGATTATCTGTACCTCTACTTTTAAATTAGTTCCACCGCCCTTGTTTGCCTTTACTGTTTAAACTGCATGCACTAAATGTGATCACTTGATTCTGAATTAAAATTGTTGTCACAGCGGTCCCCAAGCCCTCCAGCTAGATTTTAGAAAGTGCTACTTCGAAGGGGATGAGGGAAGAGAAAGAGAGAAATAGGGGAAAAGGCAAGAGCGGTAAGGAGGAAAGAAAAAAAGAGAAACAAAAAGGGGAGAAAACAAAATGAAAAATGAAAAGAAAGGGGAAAGAAGGGAAAGAAGAAGGGGAAAGAGCCTCCCTCCCCAATTCAGACTTCTGGCCACGCCACTGTTGCCGTTATTCATAAAACATTACTGACATCCATGAGAGAACAAATTGACCCCATAATATCACGGAAAATGGGCTTCATCACACCTCCCTGGAGTGTCACGGACGGTATGTTTCCTGTCGCTCATGCGGCTGAATAATAGCCTGTCAAACCAATCTATGTACAGTGATGCTAACTAACAAGGTCATAACAGGCAAAATCACGACCAAGGTCAATCACCATCAAAACCAAAGTCACAGTGCCAAGACCATCATACAGTGCAAAGACTAAAGATCATGACATAAAGTAATGAACTTCTGTTTTTCATTTCTCTAAACATCATGACAGAAAGGACTTTAAAGGATATTTAGTGACTGTTGAAGGCCTATACCAGTCCGACAACATTACGCTAACATTTAAGATCAAAGCCAAAGCCAACGACGAACATAACACTGAACACGCCTATTAATCATCATACATCACCTTGTAAAAATTTAGCATTACTTTATGCATCACAATTTTCAAGTAATTTTTTAAAAAATGTTTCGAACTAGATTTACATCACTCCCTCCTGCCAAAAAATCTAGCCTAGTTGGCTATTTTATTTTCCAGGCTTGGCAAATTATCAGAAGATGAAACTTCGATTCATTTTTACAACAGTTCTTCCAAGAGACAAGCAAAATCTAACACACGACCTTCTTGACTAGCCAGACGTCTGATACATACTGGTAAATTACAGTAACCTATAGTTACCAGCACCGGACAACGTTACCTATCACGACACATGATGACAGACAGTAAGAAATAATAGCTGACAAGCAACACACCTGCTCTATAATAAGCTGACTGAGTCTGAAACAATAACCTATAGCCTGGACGCAATATTATCCTTGCTAGCAGACAGCATGCACTGAAGCGCCGCTTAACACCGGTTACAGACCCTATATATATAGACGGTAAACAAGTGCAGTGGGCTGGCGACGCATAATAGGAATAATGACACAGCAACAGCCAGTAGCACAAGGCCTCGCCCTCCCCACCCACTCACCTGGGTTGCCTGTTTATTTTATTATTAGCTTAAAATACCATCTGAGTGTCCTCGGCCCAACGCAGTCAGGCACTGGGTTGTTTACTGCCGTGACCAATCAGTTGCACCAAAACAAGTCCTGGTTATGATTCTCATTCTATGCAACGACAAGGTCATACACCAGCCAAAGTACCATGCAGTTTCTGCATAAACCTCAGCATGATAATTTATTAACATTCATAAAACGACGCGTTATCTGGACCAAATAACAGCGGCACGAACCGCAACAAAACTGCTTCAGCCACACTGCATACGTTCAAAACAGCACAGCAGCCGGACAATAGCTTCCAAACACTTTTCCTTTCCACATACGCCCTATCTGATCGACTTTTTCCACCTGGGTCACAGCCCACTCAAAAAAAAACTTCATCAAAAAGGGCTCACAACTTTTCGACTATGTAGCATACACCTGCAGATTAAGCGTCAAAAAAATTCACTACGTGTTCTGTTGATGACAGCTATTTTCTGGAGTTGCCAAAACTTCAAAGTAAGGGTAACTCACGAAAGAACCTTTTTACACTGCCGACGTGGCAGTGTAGTGTACTACTTATACCTTCCAAACAATCGAAAAAGGTCAGTCATTTGACGTTCACACTTCACACCGATTTTCATTTTCCTATGCCTTCTTGATGTAAAGTTAACAGAAGACAAATAGTAGGACAGACAGACGAACACATAAAGGGACGGACAAAATGCGTAATGTGGCCTATTAGGACGGCTGCATTTATAAGCGCCACACGCTGAGCTACAGCCTACACAAGCACTGAAAGTAGCAAGATGTAGCTGTATACTAGCAACTAAGCCTACACACTGACTCACTAACTTGTGTACTGCCACTCCCCCTACAGCAAGCTGGCTTTATAAAGCCCAAATTCCATTACGCCAACCTGAAACTTCCCCGCGGGGAAAGTCGTGGACACAAACCCATGTCGAGATGTTTGCGACAAAGTCCGTGACAAACCCATTTGTGTCGCTCTAATGGAATTTAGCCTGTTACAATGCACGGGGAAAGTCGGCAACAAAGTCCGCGACAAAGTGGACAAAAATCACGAAAGTCGGCGACGTGATTAGTGTCGTGGACTTTCATGATTTGTGTCCGCGACAATGTCCCGGACTTTGTCGCAAAGTCGGCGTAATGGAATTTGGGCTTAATGTGACAACATGACGCACACACTCGGTCCAGTAAAAATGTCCCCTTTCACTTTCTACAAACAGAGTGAATTGCTTGGCAATGAGTCATTGTGAGTGGATCAACAATATTACCAGGTTGTAATTTGTAATTATTAGACAAACAGAATGCCAGTGGTGGGCAAATCAAAAGAAAAACAGTCCAACTCAAACAATAAGAAAATAATTACAATATCTGCTGTGATTCTGATGTGAAATTTACAAGCACGTGGTAATATAATGCCAGTACCATTAGCAATCCATTTTTACGTGCGAAAGCAGCTACTGCTTTCAGCGCATCTTAGCCATCGCAATTCTGTCCGTCCGTCCGTCTGTCTGTCTGTCCGTCACACGGGTGGATCAGGCAAAAACGGTGCAAGATAGAATTACCAAATTTTCACCGTAGGCTGCCCGGAAGCTCTAGTTTCAGGAACCGTAAAGCTTTTTCATAAATTCGAAGGGGGTCACCCCGAACGAGGTCGCTAAATGAGAGGGGGGTGGCCAAAATTTGCAATTTTTGGCCTATAACTCGTTGTATCTCAATAACGGTGCGAGATAAGGCCTAGGTTACTATTAATCACTAATAGGAAATCGTACACTGGCTATCGATTGGCGCCGAATTCAATGACCTTGGATGACCTTAAACGCCAAAATAGGGATTTTTTAATGAATTTTTCGGGCGATTTCGGACTGCGACACAAAATCATTCACAAGGCGGCGCCACGGTGCTGGCATTGGTGGCGTGGCGTCGTTGGTAATGCGT
>Ga0056128_1008036_pt1 | contig 13331 bp, 8 predicted proteins | sample WorMetLIZISLAND2_FD_71113 | JGI IMG/M metagenome (GOLD analysis project Ga0056128, IMG submission 71113) | Marine gutless worms symbiont microbial communities from Max Planck institute for Marine Microbiology, Germany - Olavius geniculatus... ... | reverse complement strand
AGAGATATATATATATATATATATATATATATATATATCTTATAAAAGTAAGCCGTTGTGAGAAAGTAAAATGTAAAGAAAAATGCTAATCTGTATGTATACGGACCCGGTGACGACGACGACGAAGTCCATGATGTTCCAGGCGTTGCGCAGATAGGCGCCTTGGTGTAAGACAAACCCGAGCGCTACAATTTTGAACGTCGCCTCCACACAGAAGATCGCCAGAAAATACACCTCCGTCTTCTCCTATACCATATCACACCACAGTGACACTGTACTGCTTGATTTCAGGAACATCTGTGCCAAATACGATCCAACTTACACAGTTTTTGAAAGACTATGGACAACCGCCAGTATCTATAGTCTTACATGTACCTGCGTAAAATGATATTGATACTGATATCACTAATAAAGAAGAAGAAACTAGTAAATCAAAGAAGAAATTTTTTTCATCATTCAATGCAGTTTATAGCAAAATTGGCCGTTTCGCATCCGAGGAGGTGGTTGTAAATCTGTTAGACACAAAATGTATAGCTCCAATGCTGTACGGAATCGAGGCGTGCCCGGTTACATCGCGTCACAAACATTCACTGGACTTCACAGATACACGTGTTTTTATGAAGATACTCTGTACTAAGAATAACGACACTGTGCTGGAGTGTCAGAATTTCTTTGGCTTTTTGCCTGTTAGCCAACGTGTTATTCGTACTTCGCGTTTTCTCGAACGTTTTATTTGTTCTGAAAATTTATTGTGCAATGTTTTCAAGCGACGAGTAATTTGTCACAAGAGTGAAATTAATCTCGGTTAGTAAAAAATAGGCTCATGCTTGTTGTGAAACAGACATTTGACGAACTGTATTTTTTGTCATCATTATTATTTTTTTATTATTATCATCATCTATCGTTATTAGTTATGTTTCTTTCATGGCTGTCATTTGACGAATAAAGGTGTATATAATAATATTACTACTTGACCCACGCACTCTTCTGGCATTCCATTCGTCATGAGATACATATGGGCCAAATAGGCATGACGGGTACTTCAAGAGACTCGCGTGAAATTATGCATCTTTTTATGTGTTTTCAATTTTTGTAACTTCTTTATATTTGGACCTGTTACTGGGACATCAATAACAACAACAACAACAATAACAACAATAGTAGCCTAATAGTAGTATCTGCGATAACAATAACAAACATATTAATATCCAGCATTTTTGTGTTTTAATATTACAGAAACATAGGCCTACAGCGACTTTCAATCAATAGGACAAACACCAAAATCCAAGTCGTTTACTGGAAAAACTTAATTATTAATTCAGCGAACGAAACTGCACATAGAGCTAATATGATGGAAGAAATGCTATACAAACCAGCTCGATGGCTAGGGGCGTTTTGTCGTTTTCCGGTAGATGCTCCTCGAGTGCTAGGACGATACAGTTGGCTATGATTGTCAACAACACCATGTACTCGAACGGCGTGACAACAGAGCGTTAAGGAGCGTTCATACTGTTACGGTGCAGCAACATTTTACGCAAATTATTATCGCTGCAGCAAATAAGTTAACTACGTACCGAAAAAAGTGACCTTGCATGGGTACTCCTACTCATAGCAATAGGCCTAATAATAGTAATGACAAGAATCGATCAGAGATCTCAGTCTTACACCGACAATAGTAATGCCACCTGGCTAATACAAAAATATGCGTGATACATTTAAATAACGATTTAAGAAAAATCGCCATTTACGAAGAAAAAAGATCAGAACCGCTGACAACCGTTAATGTTATATACGTACGTTCCACAAATACAATCCATGCAGTTCAATACGGCTGATATCTCTAGGTCGTAAAGAATTTTGGTAGATGATCCGGAACCCATAAAAATGCAGATTGTCATTAATGTCTAACCCCTTCATACAATTTAACTAAAATTAACCAAATTAAGTAACATAAAATTATAGTAATGTAGCTGAGAAAAAAATTGACTAACTGAAAACATAACCTCTTTCGTCGCTTCTCTTAGTCGGAGATGACAAATAAAGCATACAGCAATAGCTTCAGAAACGCTAACAACCACAGATTAGGTCCTATGGAGGACATCGTCAAGCACTCGTGCATGTATGAGAAACTAGTTCTCTAATCCGTTAATACATGTAATCCTGACACAATTTATTAAGCCTAGCTAAGGACTGAACCCAGGGATAGCCGATAACCGTTCGGGAATAGCATACGCACTGTGCCAATGAGCTACGGACAAGCGCAAAACTGTATTGGAGAGACAGAGAATATCCTGAACATGGAATGAAGGACACTGACAACAAAAGGTACACGTGCACGCAAAGTTTTAATTTTGGATCTAGTTTAGTATCAGAGAGATCGTCTGGCAAAAAGATTTGAGTTCAAAGTAATTATTCAGTCACCCATCCAATTAACTCAATTTCACACCTGAGTCTCCTCAGCGCCGCCGAGGCCGAATAACACTCCTCGGCGACTGACGGATAGTGAGATGTCACACGCTACTTACTCCACAGTGCCAAGAAATCCGGCTAATGTGTCACGGCTTTTAATCATTACATTATTATCACCCGGCCTGCGACGATAAACAGGCACATAGCTGGATCACGTGACCGAATCCAGATCACGTGGCCAAAATGGCAGCGGCCCACGGTCGGCCGAGCGTCCGAGATTTATTACGTTTCCCGGCGACATCGTGCGTCCCGCGCACAGCATCCTGGGAAATCGCAAATGGCCGGCTTCGGCATAAGTCGGCCGCGGCCATCCGCGCAACTTGGAGGCCATTCGACGACCGACCGACCGACCGTTGTCTCTCTCTGGTCTTCAGGGTAACCGGTCCTATGCACGTATAGTAGACAGACGTACAGACCGCAATATGTGCACAGCGAACACTAGCCTTGAACTGTACAGGAAGCGGCATAATCACACAGAAGCCGCACGCCGTCTTATAGGCCTCATTACGCTTCTTGTCCGTCCGTCCGTCCATTTGTATGTAGGCCTATCTTTATTTGCCAACACGCAGAAGTGACACATCATTAACACGTACGTGGACTGGACAGAAAGACTCGGAGATAGTGACAATATCTGTTCGTCTGTCCCGCACGGGCTCATAGAAAAGGCGCATAAAATTATACTTTCCGTTCAAACTGTTAATGTTTAATCTGCGCACTGTTAGGCGGCATACTGGAACAAATGCTACTTCTTTTTGTTCGTCACAATTACTTTTGGAAGTTTTTATCACCTTCTCTTCGCTCTTCGCTACCTACCCATTGTGCTCTTTCTGTTCCATCCGCCAAACCGGATAGAGAAAATGGAATACTTAAAAACCAAAAATGCACTTTTGAATTTTTTTCTGTTTATAAACCTAAAGAAACTGGTTTTTTTTCAGAACTACAGTTCTACATCCGTGCAACTGTTGGTCATCATGGCAACAGATTCACGTTGACTGATGAAATTGTGGCGGTAGCTGCAGGCATCAGCATAGTAGATAGACAGCTGACGGGCTTCAAGTGTGCGGATCTACCGTAAAGCCGCCATTCCATTACTTGAGCCGCAAACGCACGACGTCCTGCCACAAGATACGACTGATTCCACTGATTCACACTTTACTGCAAAATAACGTACCCAAGAACGATTCGTGTTTAATTAAGCCGTGCTAACTTACCGTTCACGGCGTTCAGTAAACACCACAGCGCCAAGGCGTCCTGAGTTAAATAAGAAATCTGAGCTAATGCTCACGAGACGCGCGAAAGCCTATAGCAGTTCCTGTTCGCAAACTGTTAGTCTATCTCTAGCCATTTCATCACAGTTCATTCTTGGAATGTGCGCTGCAGCCAAAGATCGCAAAAATCAATAAAACCCCTTATTTTGGAAGTTCAAGGTGTTTCAAAGTCATTGATGTTGATATGACTGAAAAGCTCGTCACTAGTGCTTGTTGTGATAGGCAGCATGCGCATGTCTATCTGCAACCGTTTTCACGAAAGACTGGCCAACAACGGTAAAATAACTTTACGGGGGTACCGTTATTTGATGCCCTCGTGCGCAGGTTTCCTTGAACCTAAAAAAATCGAGACTTAAACCGTCGAAATCTACGTTCAATGCTGAAAATTTCATTTGCTGCTTCTCTATGTCTATTTCAAATGATTTCGGCGCAGTTCGCTTTTAAAATGTGTTTCGCAGTCCGAAATCGACAAAAAATAAAAAAAAACCTATTTTGGCGTTCAAGGTCATTTAAGGTCATTGAATTCGGTGACAACTGAAAGCCAGTGTACGACTTCCTATTAATGATTAATAGTAACCTAGGCCCTATCTCGCACCGTTATTGAGATACAGCGACTTATTGGCTAAAAATCGTAAATTTTTTCCACCCCCCTCTCATTTAGCGCCCTCGTTTGGGATGACCCCCTTCGAATTTATGAAAAAAAGCTTTACGATTCCCAAAACCTGAGTTTTCCAGGTAGGAGATGTGAAGATTTGGTGATCCTAGCTTGCGCCGTTTTTGGCTGATGTGACGGACAGACGGACAGACAGACGACAGAATTGCGATGACTAAGACGCTCGTAAAACGTGGGCGGGCAGGAAGATGCAATTTTCCGACAGAGGAGATCACGGGTGCTCAAAATTTTAATGTTGCGACCAAATTTTCCAAAAATAGTGGTTTTAACTTCAAATAAGGCATTTTTGAAAAAAAAACATTTTTCGACAAGAAGATTTTCCGACAGTTTATTTTCGACAGCCCAAAATTTAAGGAGAGGGGCAATTGCGACAGTTGCCCCTTTTCGTGTCCCCCGACCACGATGCCGCTGTCGTCGCCCGTGTAGCTGGCCTATATCCAGTCGACAGAGACCTCCAGGGGCCTCCACTGCTATATGACAATGTACCGACGTTCTGCCTTGTTGCAGTCGGCAAACAGTCATTTCCGGTTTACCGTGCTACCTTGTGTGGTGGTGGTTTGGGCTAGTTGGTAACGGTGAACCAACGCCGGGTCCGGTTAGTACTTGATGGGTGTCCGCAGGCGGACAAACCGTCTCCGTTTGTAACCAGCCACCCAGGTCAACTCAGCCTGGCCGTTTTTCTGCCCCCTAGGCGCAATAAGCACCGGCGAAAGCTGGGACATATACAGGCACACCGCGCGATGCACTAGCCCCCTGTCCGTGGTCTGGCACTGGCAGTGTAAACTGGTGTCTGGCTAAGAACTTTATGGCTCGGAAAAGACTTTACTTTACATAACGTGCTACCCCGTGAAACGAGCTTCTACCGGATATCACATCTGCAGCGTCACTGTCGGTTTTTAGGCGTCGTCCCAAGACTTTTCGTTTTCGACTTTGCGTTTCGTCGTCTATATCGGAACCTAGTCACCTAAGACGTCACTTTACTGATGTGGTACTAAAAATAATGTCCGTTATTTAGGCCACGTTAAACCCCTCTATGATAATGATGATGATGATGATGATGAATATCCGATGTGCGAAACACAGTCGACAGCACGCCTCTCGATGTGATATGCCAGTCGCCGGCGGCCATGAGCTAGCAACGCCGCGTTGTATGCCGGGAAGGTCGGTGCGCGCTATTCAATAACAGTACCGGGATGGGAGAGAAAGGCAGAACAACAGAGAGACAAGGAGACAGATATACAGACACAGATGGACAGACAGTCGTCGCAATGTGTAGAGAAACAAGAGAGTCGGTGTCATCAATATTGCAGCATAGAACGCAGCAGCAGCAGCCGCAGCAGACGGCCAGCATCGAGTCTACCATCAACGATATCTGTACGACAGTTTGGTTAGTTACCTTGATCCCTCGACCCGCACGTCCTGGTTAAAGATCAAAACGGTTAAAGATGTGTAAAGTTCTTCGTATGAACCTATCTCAGAGCTCCAGAGCGTCACCTGCCATATGAGATCACACAGTGTTACCTGCCACCGAACACAAGTGAAGGCGCCCGGCCTCAGCCTCAGTCACGCAAGTCGGTACTTGATTTATTTACCCGGAAAGAATAAAAAGTTGAGTTGACAAAGTTCGTAGATGACGCGACATATTTACTTACTTACTAGTAAATTTTATTATTTAATTAAGAAGTACTGACAACGAAATTTCTATCCGTCAATGACTTTCGGTTTTATCGTTACATCAGCGCTTTTGTTTTAGCGCCGTTATGATTTTATCAATATATAATAGGATAGGCCACTTATTTTACGTACTTTATGTATCACTATCATGTACACGTTTGCTACTGAAATCCAGCATTATTCTGCTAATATTGAAAAAATAAAACTCACTTATAACCAAGTTGTCTTTCTTCGCGTAACGTAATACTAACCATGACCTCATAAGATTGCAGCACCAAGCGTCATCGTCATATAGGACCACTAATCCATGGACTGCTATATACTGCTAGCTACCATATAGGAGTCCATGACTAATCTATAGTTGCGACTGTAGCATTCCGTGAATATGCTGTTCACAATATGCTTTGGAATACATCACTCTATTTCTCTCCTCGATCGCGACAATCCACCGACACAGCACGCGTGACTCGACTGCAGTCAACCAGCGTCTGCAATGATATTACGCCTATAATACGTACCTCCATCGAAACGTAGCGATGAAGGAAGTTATTCGTTCACTTATTGGACACGCTACGTGGCAGCACGATCGCATAATGCAGTACAATAAAAAGCTGAAAAAATATATTTTAAAAGCGTAATTCTGTTATGTTTTTGGTCGCTTTACTTTTATGAGATGGATTATTCAAAAATTTAGGAACAAATTTTGATCAAAGTTTGCCAACATTGACGAAGGAAAAAATGATTAGGTTTTTGCGACGATCCCGATTTTTTTTATAAATAATATAAATCATTATCGACGATTCTTTTCCACAGAGCTGTCAGCAGAACGTTACGGTGTGCCTGGTCATAATGTAGTGTACAACAGCTGAGATAATGAATAAAATACATACCGCAAGTGTTTGAAAGATCTCAGTAAAACAATGGTGATTTAAAATTACTGATAAAAAATAATAACGAATTTTCGTATGTTGGATTTACTTGCCGTTATGAGATGGCAAAAAATTCGATTTCGTCAATACGCCATGCAAAAGGATCACGTTTATGTTCATCGTTTACAAACGTTTATTTCTGATTTATTTTTATTATAAAATGTGTTATAACGTATTATTACATTTTTTTCATCTAACCTTTATTGCACCTGTGCTCTGCAGATCGCTCCAAATGGCGTTTTAGACTTATTTTGGTAAATCAGACTTGTTATGTTTCATTGTAATTTATCACACTTTCTTCACTGTTTTGCACTCCATTCTGACACAGCACATTATTTAAGAAATATACGAGCAGTATTGTATTGTGACAGACTGTTTAGAAGCGACAAAGGATATCCCCACTCGATGATGATCTGAGCGTATTTGCGAATGAAGTTGTCATCGCTGAAGATGAAGAGTGATCTGGTGTTGGTTTGACTCATGCCTGGTAGGTGTAGGCGGGTGGTTCTCTTGGCTGCGCCGCTTAGTGAGTCGCTACGGGTACCTGGCGCTCGGCCACCGGGTAAGTCGTCCCCCAGCTCGCTGTCTGCAGACAGCTGTGCCGTCATCCTGCGTACACAGCACAGCAAACAGTAATTCATTAAATGAAGTATACAGGGTGGGCCAAAAAATGGCACAAAATTTTTATACGCCAATAACTTCATCAAATGTCAACCAATTTTTAAATTTTTTTACTGCCGGAATCAGGAAAAAAATTGTAGTAACACTATCACTAAAGATCTCACCATACCTCAAATGTGTCGCTACACTACCTAGTGAAATATCAGTGTCTTTAAAGCAACAATTAAAAACAATGTCATATCTGTAAAAAAATTAACAACAAAACAACCTGTTTATTGTTTCAGTTATTGTCCAACGTAACTATAACATCTCGCAGTTTTCACATTGAATGTTCAATGTGTCCGTCTTGCTGCTAGACGATGCACTCAAGCCGGCGACGCCACTGACCAATGGCGCGATTAACCAAACGCTGCGACAGATCAAACTGTCGCAGCGTTTGGTTAACCGCGCTCCAGAATTGTCGTAAATTGTCAACATTGATAAACCATTTATAAAAGAGCCCCTCAAAAAAGCATAATTGACGGGATTTAAGTTTGGGCTGTTTGAAAGCCACATGTCAGACTCAATCAACGTTGATCATGCAATTGGTCATTGTCATCACCGGTTTGAGTGCGATGTCTGACATTTCACAAGGTAGTGTAACGATACTTATGAGATGTGGTAAAATCTTTAGTGTTAGTTTACTACAAATTTTCTCCTAATTTCGATAATAAAAAAATTAAAAATCGGTTAATATTTGATGAAGTTATTGGCATATAAAAATTTTGTGCCATTTTTTTGGCCCACCCTGTATAGTTGTTAGATTTTCGTAGTTTCGGCAATCGCTGTTGCCTTCTTCGTAACGACTTGTGTTCGGCGCCAGATGTCGCAACGACGATTGACTTAACAAACAAGTTGCAGTTTGCCGATTTTTTCGTTCCTCATCAGTTAGGCTTTAACCTGTAAATGTAAGCCATTCAAAGAAAAAGCAAACACTATTCACAAAAGGCTAGAGCAACGCTGAACTTAGTACAGTTACTGACCCACTTACTTACTTACACGTGCTCATAAGTGAGCATGTATAAGAGCGTCCTGCTATCGCAGCGCACAATGTGAGATGTATAGTTTACGTTTACGACCCTGCTTTTTGACTACGCAACAGAGTGGGCTGGTATAATAAATATGTAACAAAATTATTTCAAGAGACATGTATTTCACCGGGAATTTGCGGATGCTTCCCTAAGACTAAGTCACCGATATTAAAGCTCCAATGAAGCAAAGACCATAAAAATGTACAGCTACAGCCTCCTCGGGAGCAAATGATAAAGTTGTGTAATGTAAATTTGCAAATGATTTGTGTTTTTAGTTTGACCTAGCTTGGTCTGTCGTTTGTAGTTCAGTCTGCTGTTTTTTTTCTGTTTTGTCATGTTTAGTCAAGCTTAAGTGTTTGAACGGCTGCCATCTTGGCGAATAACGATTTGTATAGGCTATTTTGTGTAATTACTTTCGCAGTAACCCAATCGATATAGCAACGATACATTATCGTTACAGGTGGATGAATATATGAACGGACAGACAGACAACTCACTGTGGCAATACCTCGCTTTGTACTACGTCCATTCATTGCGCGGAAAAAGGGAAGCTCCCAAGTCAAGTCCATTCACGTTGCGGTTATTAATTAATCACAAACTGACAGCCGCATTCACGATCCATTAGCATGAACAGAAAACGCGTTGACAACATAAATTGCACTTTCTGCAGTATCGGCGACAAGCTTAAAATGACTAATGCAAAAAGCAACATGGATGTTATTAGTCAGTGTCAATCTTACTTTGATTTTAAATCACCAAGTACACTGTGGTCAAATCGCGTTAAGACGTTTGATGTTAAATACGCCACCTGCGGGGGCAGCTTTGTAGATTATGGCATCAATGTCAAATAGTGGCTATTGTTAGTACTATTATTATTACGCATGTGTGTTTATTCATTTATTTTTCTTTTCTTGTTGTTAATTGCATGTATGTGTTAATCTATCGTTTCTTCGATGAATAAAGATGTATATAAAAGCCCATACTCCACTATTTTAATTCGTTGTGAATCGTTGTGGACTAGTTCGACAAGTGCTACAACGGATTTGTTATAGGTTTTCCATTTTTACGCTGTAGCGCGCTTAAACCCCTATTACAACTGCAATAAAACTTGAAACGCTGCAAGAAAATGGGCAGGTACCACCTGCACGATGGTTGTCAATCACTGATCAGCTGAGGCACGTTTCGCACTTTTTATTTCTCTGAAATTTTCAGAAAATCGCAGAGAAATAAAAAGTGCAAAATGTGCCTCCGTTGCATACATAAACCACGCGAAAATAGATAAAGAATTTGACGACATGTTTAATTTGCATTGTCTAGCAGCTGTGAGTGCACTGGTAATAGCGCACATTGGGCTAAAGAGAAGAAGAAAGCTATGGCGAAACAGGCGATAACCTATTTCCGTGGCGACAATGTAGCATGTAGGCTAGTGAAATCTCAGCCTATTTTTTTATTATTCTGACTCTTGTGTCGAAATAAAGTGGTCATATCCTACAGTTTTAGACACTATAGCCTATAGGAATTCAAAAGCTGTGCGCGGCGACTGTGAGACAGCCACGCAAGCGTGCGTCAGCAGCCGTGGGCTGGTCGGACGCTACGCTGTGATTGGCTGCAACTTGCAACTTCATGAATAAAATTGTGCGCGCACAATATTATGCTAATGAGGTCTGCAATAGTTGTGCAACTTCTTGCAGTGTTTGTTGCAAGTTTTATTGCAGTTGTAATAGGGGTCTTAGCCATCGCAATTCAGTCTGTCCGTTTGTCACAGTGCGCCTTTGTACATGCACCGCTGTCGCGCGTTTTCCTTTGCGTTAGCCGGGCTTTCTTGTTACAAACTCTTTGTATGACCTGTGACTTTGCTGTGAGAATAATATTGCCTAGTCTATTTACGTACAACACGTTGCACAACTACAATCCAGGACAAAGTGAAGTAGTGCAGTTCGTGCTTAAACGAACACGAATTAAACGTAAACGAAATCAAACGCGACACAACATAATGCACACAATAAGCCAATGGTGATAATATTTCCTACAGACGAAACCGCAACACATGTGACTCGAGTGAACAAGAAACATAAAATTCGTAATATAAATGGGCACGAGCCGAAATTACGACCGAATTTACAAGAAATAATTACTACTTACAGACGCAAAGATACAAAAGCTTTCCGTGATAGAAGCTTCAATGTAATGTACGCTGTGTATCTGGACCAGAACATTGTGGAATAAACAATAAACTGTCGGGGTGAAACTTTTGACAGTGATAAACAAACTGTGAAAAGTAAACAGTTCGAATGACTACCGAAGAAGAAGACTGAATGAAATCTGTAGAGCTGTTTTATTCCCTGTCTTCTTTTAAATTTTTTTTGTGCAAAAAATCTTGGCCACTTGTATATTTGTATCTTTTTATATCCGCCAATGGAACGAAGTGAATATTGAAGGAGATTATGAGACTGGTCGTTCTGTGTGTCCGTGTACGCTTGGCGGAGATATGCATTCTTACGAGCGCTTCTAGCTTAAACATTTTATTCACATAAACACGGCACTAATTACATGTATATAGACAATTACAACTAAAATACGTGTCTGCTTCACCGTTGTTTCCGGTTCAGTTGTGATTAACAGTTAGAAAGGAATCAAATAAGCAAAAAATGTTTTTTTTTCTCAAGTAATAAAAATGATGCCTTCTGTTCCTTTTTTAGACAAACCAATATAAATACCAAATAAAATGTGACAAAAAGAAATAAACAAAATAAATGTATTTTGTCAACAATCTACCGTACACGCAGAACACAGATAAAACACACGTTGACAGGACATTACTAAAATAACTTATGCTTTTGGAAAAAAAGTACATAGGCCTAAGTAGGCCTACTTAAAGTTCAAGCAAGTGCAGACAAAAGACCGACATTTTTCCACAAATGTAGACATAGAGTACTAATTAACACAACACTGTCTGGGAGACTGTTCCAATGATTAACAACTGCTAGGATTGAGTAGGAAACTGTGAATTAAGAGGCAAAACAAACCTAACGTTGGCTGACGTCATTCAGCTAAAGCCTACTAAGCAGCATCAGCAACAAAAACAACGACAACAATGAAGGCAGCTGTTGTAGTAGCACAGAGGCAACGACGACGACGACATTTTACACACACGACGACTACGATAGCTATGTTACGACTACGACCGTCGACGATCCGATCTTACATGACTCCGTGCGACCGGCTTACGACTGGTTACGACGCCGATACGACCGGATTAAGCTTCGGCGTCGATTCGTTGATGCGGACAACCGGTGATGCGATATGCGAGTGTTTAGCGCTGTCGCTGCGTGCTGCAACGCTTTGCTGCTATGTAAGGCTGATCTGCTGCTGCTGCTGCTGCTGCTGCTGCTGCCGCCAGTGTTAGGGCCTATGTCATGCATGCAGCGTCACCACTGTGCTGCCTATAGAGCGAGCCGTGCAGTTAATTGCTCTGCCAGACCCAATATTGCCATCACCGGCCGCTTACACTGCCGCATAGTTGCAATATACACTTTTTTATATTTCTGTAAAAATGGTTTTAGCGTCTTTTTTATTTTCTTAAACAGTTTCTTTATTTGTAATAAACGTTGAACGGCCAGTGTGAAAACTGGCGGTAATTTACATTATTTATACGCAATAATCGAAGTCTGTGATAGCCTAATAAAATAACAGGGCGTTTTGTATTCAGATTTATTTAGAAGTTACACGCTGACAAACGTTTGATGAGTGTAACAAAACTGCATCTTAAAACAGTGTATTTGGTTGTTTAGTCGAACAAAAAGAATCACAATTTTACTTAACGTTTATATACTTTTTTTTGCATTTTCAACACAAAAACGCGTTTTTGGAAACGTTTTGCAAAAGTTTTTTTACAGCGCAATAACAGCAATTTTGGTGCCTTTGCGCGTTTTACAAATTTATTGTGTTTTGAATTGTATTGTATGATTTTTGAACTTTTTGCATGAAAGCACGTTTGTACGTTCTTTTTATTTGTTTTTCTCTAACTTCTATTACACCTAGGGCTTACGTCGTCAACAGCATAAGGTGCATTCAACGCATGCGTAAACAACGGTTAAACTGAACGATGCAGCCGACGTCAACAGTAAAAGTTGTCAGCCCCATCAAACTGTCTGAGGTTTACAGTTTTACACATCTGCGCCAATCTGAGCGAAATCAAATTTATGATTGTTTCATAAATCACTTGCGCACCTGTGGGCCTTAATTACTGCCGCTGAAGAAAAGGGTTATGTTGCTCTCCGATTGTTTGTTACTTCGTTTGGCATGTTTCTCGACTAGATTTGTCAACACAAGTTACGAACGGATTCTGTTATTTTGATGAATTATTTGTCTGCATTGAGTTACGTCAATTTCGAGTCTTCTATTACCGGTGATAAACATCGTACCGAACATCAGTATTGCACACGTCTCAATATTTTCTTGCCGTGCACTTTCCAGCCCCCCATTTAAGCCCATATGTGCAACAACATACGACAAACATCCGGAAAGTTTGCAACACAGAAGATTAAAGACCAAGATCACCCACCGGACGTCAGAAACGTCTCGAAAATGACGCGTATCTGGCATATATATATATATATATATATAT
>Ga0056128_1008035_pt1 | contig 13331 bp, 11 predicted proteins | sample WorMetLIZISLAND2_FD_71113 | JGI IMG/M metagenome (GOLD analysis project Ga0056128, IMG submission 71113) | Marine gutless worms symbiont microbial communities from Max Planck institute for Marine Microbiology, Germany - Olavius geniculatus... ... | reverse complement strand
TCTCTAGCGCGTGTAAAAATTTGGGGGCGCAGCACCCCCTAGGGGCCGAAATATGTTCTTCCGAAAAATGCGCTTTAGATGGGTACGATTTCACATCGAGATCTCCAAGGTCACTGGACCGAACTTCACCGGACTTATTTCGCCTAACGCAGGAGGAATCGCCATACACGGAATGACTATCCGATTTTGAATATCTTCATCCGTTTCGGAGATATTTGCCGCCGAACTTCCAAGTCGTCCGAAATCGGGCCAAATTTTGCATGTTTTTCGCCCCCGAAATTTTTTGGGGTGCGCCCCCAAAAATTTTGGACCGGCGTTATAAAATTCGGCGTAGTACTGACCATCGTGCAAAATTTCAAGCCGGTCGGCCCACGCATCTCGGAGATCTCGCGTTGAATAAAAAAAAACTAGAAATTTGGGGCAAAGCCCAACGTGAGTCCGCCCGGCGTTCTAAGTCCGACTGGGGGAAGTTAGGGGGGGGTAAAATGTTTTTGGCCCCTGAAAATTTTTGGGGTGCGCGCCCCAAAATTTTGGACCGGCATTATAAATTTTGGCCTAGTACTGACCATCGTGCAAAATTTCACGCCGGTCGGCCCACGCTTCTCGGAGATCTCGCGCTCGGAGAAAAAATAAAAAATAAAAAATCTGGGCTAAAACATAAGTCCTTCCGAAAACTATCGTTTTCGGGCGGACTAATTATTACTGCTAATGCTATCACTTACTGCTGTTTCACGTACGAAGACAAACAGTTTAACGATCAACGGACTAGTAGTATAAGTATGGAACAGTTTGACAGCTGTAGTGACTTTGTGCGAAAAAACGGAAGCGATTTAAAACTGTTCTGCCGACACAGCTAGCTGTAATTGTACGCAACAGTCGATATTGACCGGCGTTTTGCTGCGCGGACAAATTTGCGCCCTATAAATAACCTTAAAGCGTAAAAAATTACTGTGTTTCTATTTACACCGTAGACCATAAAAGGTGCCACTTTTATTTTTTCGGATAGCGACGTGAAACACTCGCCGATTTTAACAATTTTTGGCACGCAACATCAAGATCAAACTTGATGCAAATGACTGTAGTTTTGGCCTCTTCACTGCAATACTGTCGCTATACTACCTTTTGAAATGCAAAAGTCGTAGTTTAGCCGTTTACAACAACGAATTCATACTGGATAGCGCACGCGTCGACTCAGAAATGATTAGCCGAATAGCGACAAACACGATCGGCAAGTATTGTCTCTCAAAAGTCTCACGTTTCACATCACATCACCTTTATTACAGCATGTGCTCAAAATGTCCTCCTCCAGCACGAACGTAAGCGGTAGACGTTGACGCCACTCTCCAACAGCACGCTCAATAGCTGCGTGACTCAGAGCGGCCCACTTGCTGTTGATGCATCATTGAAGTTCGCTGATGTACGATTTTAGAATAAAGACGAAGTAACAGATTTTTTAATGATGTTGTGGTCTCAGCGATTTTCTGAGCTGTAATTCTATGCGATACTCAGAAGACCGAGATCGTTGGCGACAAATGGCAAAGACGGCTACGCTCTAGCAGGGGCTTGCCCCATGAAGATGATGATCATGAACTGCAGTAGTTTTTTCGTAGATTTTCCTGTCGTCCAGATTCAGTTACACCTTAGTTTAATTAGCATTGTTATAGGCTCGTATTTGGTGTCTATTGCATGATGTATCAAGTCATCTTCATTAGTGAATATGACTTTTGACTCTGTGAATATCACGCACACAAGCAACAGCTTATCGCACGCCACTCTCTGTTCAATCTCAGACGACATATTTTGCTTATAAAAGACTTCACGTTGCCTAGTGTAAGATTTATACACAAGCCGTCGGCGCATTGCAACAATTTGTCGAGGTAAGGCACACTTTTATTACTACAGCAAAACACTAGATGAAAAATGTATTTAAACAAATTTAAATGTATTTAATACCAACTATTTATAATGCACATCGGCCCCTATATATTCATATTGCATAGCCATGAGCGCTATTTTAATCTTTAGCGCCTGAATAGTTTTATGCATAAAAGGCAACATTTTAATTACCGGAATTCTGACAGTTGATTAAAAGTAATGCCAGTATTTCTGTACTTTTAATTTCATTCTAGGCACGTCAAACAGTTAGGCTTTCACAATGTACGCCTTAAAAGTGCAGCAAACTTTAGCAGATACGCAACAACCTTTGTCAGTTGAAATACACGACCACAAAAAAGGCACAGCAGGCCTACTAACACTACCTACGGTATGAATCCAGAATAAAATCTGCCTAAAATATTGTATATTGCAAATATAACCAATTTTTGGATGATTGCAATTAAGATGTAAAATTTGGTAAAGTTTTAAATTATATGCTGCATATTTTTTTGTTTTGATTTTTTTGCATAATGCAATTGTTTTTTATCACATTGCTGTTGTATTTGAATACTTTTGATTTTTTGTCGCTAAAAATTATATAAACAAAAATGATAGGCTATGTTTCTTAGACATCAGTTCACCGATCGTTGCACGGTTGTAGTTAGTTACAACTTACACATGTGGGCTTAAAATGTTTTGCGTAAGGTGCTAGCGAAGAGAATTAAAGCTAAAGACTATGACGTACGACAATTCAACCGCAAATCAGCCAATTATCAACACCAGCACAGCTATAGGCTTGCCAGACGCCATTTTTGACTCAACACGGCAGCTTGCCCTTACTGTCGAATTCTACTTTGAATACGCACTTCTTGCCATTGGAATCTTTGGAACGGCTGCCAACGCGTTGGTACTTTACGCGCTGATTCTTCACCATGCGCATGAGGCAAAGAAACGTGTCGTCAACTTGCTGATTATCAACCAGAATTTACTGGATCTCTCGTGTTGCCTTCTACTTGTAATTAGCATCTCTGTCCGGATTAACAATCCTCACATAACAGGAGCGTTCGGCTATTTTCTCTGCGCAACGTTTGTCAAGGACAACGCCACGTACTGCGCCCTATTTGCGTCGATCATCAACCTGGTTGCTCTCACAGTTGAACGCTATCTAAAAGTGGTTCATCCGTTCTGGAGTAAGAAACGTCTGAAGCGCTGGATGATACACGCGGCGATAGCTTTCGCCTGGATCGGAGGAATCGTGTCGGTTGCTCGAAGCGCTGGCCTTAACATGCGAGTGGAAGACGGCATTTGCCTTTCGTATTTCAAGTCTGCGGAATTGGAATTGATACTGGGAACCTGCAGTCTCGCCATTTTCTTCTTGTTGCCGTTGATCATCTTTGTCTATTGCTACGGATGCATAGTGATCGTAATGAGGCGGCAGATGCGAGCTATGGCCGGTCACAGTGTGGAAGGAACTTCAGCGCCGAAGAGTGCATCACAAGCTCAGTTTAATCTATCGCGTGTCATTTCGCTCTACGTACCATCCAGTAATGTAAGCAAGGCTTTTTTCACGACCAAGACCAAGACAAAGACCAAGAGTAAAGCCCAAGGGATTAATAACAATAAATGTGATCTGACAGCGTATATAGCCACACAATGCATGCTACTCATTGCCAGTCGACAGTAACCATAATAAAATACGTAATTATTGTTTGATTTCATACATATCGAAATATCAAATAGCAATTGCTAGCAAAAAGTCTTGGAATTCCCGAGGCTTTTTTCTCAAGACTGAGACAAAGACCAAGACCAAGACTTTGTTGTTGTTATCGAGGCGCCTTGGAGTGTCAAGAACTACATCACTGGTTTTCCCCAGAGTTTCAGATGTTTCTAATCCAGAAGCCAAAAGTAAACGCATCATCACAAGCTCAGTCTAAACGCGTCAAATGGAACATCGTCAAAACCATGCTAATCGTCAGTGTCGCTTTCATAGTCTGCTGGCTGCCAAACAACGTGTTCTTTCTGGTAGCCACCTACTCTCTACAAACCGGCAACCTGGCCGTCGGCTACCATTTGACGGTGTTCTTGGTTTATCTGAACGTTTGCCTGAATCCGTTCATATACGCGCTGAAGCACGAGGGCGTCAAAAGTCAGCTGGCTCATCTGATTGTCTGTCGCAAACCACCGACTCGGGTCGCCGATGCAGCAACAGCCAGCAACAGAAGCCGAGTAGGTGTCACTCGTTTCTGAAATTTTTTATTAAAATATTTTATTAAACTGGCAGATTTGTTTTCTTCGTTTGCTTTCAAAGTTTTACTGGAACAAAAGTGACTGCATCCAATCCATTATGCTGCAGTATTATACTTTACTCTCACGGGTACTATTCGCATCACTCTTATGAGCTTTTGCGTAATATTGCACGAAATGTCACACAATGAACATTTAGTTCAAAGTATTCCCTTGTTCCTACTTTTTCGCCAGACTGCAACACAAAGCAAAAAAAATTAACAAAAAAAATTAGCAGTCTATACACGTACCGACAGCGCCGCCATAGAGCCAGGTCATCAGTGAGACCTGGTGCGCATCGCAGCTGTTGTTAGCGTACAGCTGAGCGGCGACGTCAGCATCAGCAACAGATACCTGGAGCGAACTGTTCCAGCACCAGCTCATCTGCTGGCGCGTCTCATCATTGGATGCGGTGTACGGATCCAGGTCGTCCAGGCGCGCAATCAGCAGCACCTTCAAATACACAGTCACGCGGAACGCATACAGTTCGTACTCCACTAACACTTAGACTAGTTGCAGACTTGTTGTAGGCTCTACAGCGAGTCGTGCCACGAGTTACACATGTAGATAGTGTCAAGATGTTGTGCATTAACTGCAGACTTTCGATCGACTTGTTGGTGGGATTATTGTTGTATATTTTGTTGCAAAGCATGTATTACAGCGAATTCGCCGCAAAACGAAGCAAGTGAAATCTGGGCTTTAAAAGCAGCAATTTCGTAGTTTTGCGTTTCATACGCTCGTTTATTTCAGCCACTCTGAGTCTGAACAGATGTGAGGAAAAAAGAAACGTATCTGCTCCTCAAACGTCCGCATAATAATTTTTTTGTTAGCGACACTATTCTGATTGTGGTAGGCCTACGAGTTAATCTAATGTGCCATGATGTCACAACGTAGCTTCAAGTTTAAGGACACCTAACAAAAGCGAGCAAAATTGCAAAGTCTGGACTATTAAATAATTTTGAGGAAGGAAATATGCGAGTAGGCCTAAACAGTTTAGGTTAGAGGCACTGCCTAAACGTGACGTTAGAAAAAATATGATATCTAGAAGTAAAAATAGTCAAGTATGCCTTCATTTATTGTGCGTCTTGCGCGTTTGTTCGTTTGATATACATACAAGCTCTTAACTCAAAAACTAAAAGACACAGACAGACTAAAATTTGTTAAAAACGTCTTACAGGGCAAGAGTAAAAAAATGTTAAGCTCAAACAATCTAAGGGCAGGCAGACTGCTGCATAATACGTCCGCACTGGGCCGGCAAAGTTATCTCGGTCGACAAGACCGTGATAATTTTACCGAGTCAATAAGTAGCTGCTGAGTCTGAGCCGGGCTGCTAGGAAACGTGACGTCAAGCGAGTAGACGGTTGGTTGTGACAGGAGACAGACGTCACCGAGGATCATCAGACCTATGACGCACAAACATCTTTCAACGTCATCTGCAGTCTGTTTGTCCGTCCGTCTGTCCAGTACGGATTTAAAACTAAAAACAAAAAAGCACGAAACACAATTAACGTAAACGTTTTCTACGGGAAAGTAGCCGGTGCACCAATTTAAAGTTTAACAGGTCAAAAATCAGAGTTAGAATTAAAGTCAGGGTTAATCGGTCTAGGCGGATGGCTGCATAATAATCACGGCTGACGTGATAGGCTGACGTATTTTTCGTGTTTTAACAGCAACAACGTTTACTAACGTTAATGGCGCGACGTAGTTAGTGGCTTAGTGTGACGATAAAGTGTCAGACTTAGGATCAATAGATCTTGGGTTCGACTCCCGTGGTTCGACTCAAGTGGTTTCTACTCAAATGGGTGACTGTCGGCAAACAGATAAACCATCTAGGTATATAATCAACACCAAGGTCAACTCAGCCTTTGATCTGTCCGGGTAGGCAAATCGAGTAACGGCCTGTCTGGCTGGTATTAAGACGGAGCGCGTTCACCTGTCGGATGGCAGTTATCACTCTGTGATCCCATATGGCAGGTAACGCTCCGTAGCTCTGTGATGGGTTTCCTATTCAGAACTATGCGCTAGTTTTACTGTAGACACTAACAGTGGCGTAAGCAGAAATGTGAATTGGTGGCGGCTTCCTTCCCTGCCCCTCCCTCTTCTTACCCATTTCGTCTCTTGCCTTCCTTCCTCTCTTTTTTCTTCTCTTCATACTCCTTCTCTTCCTTTCGCTTTTCCCATATTCTGCTCCCCTTTCTCCCCTTCAAAGCAGAACCGCTAAATTCCAGCTACAAAGTTTGAGGGAGCGCTGTAAGCATCCACGCTGGGTCTGGGACGGCGCCGCAGCCGGAATCGAAATTGGTTCATTGTAGCTTTAAAATGTGACATCTAGTGGCAACAATTTAAATTTTTTTCCTAAAAATTAACTTGCCAATTTGGCATATTTATTGCAGTTTAAACGTGTGCTTATGTCTTGTGTGGAGGCTAGGGGGCCTAGGCTCCCTGCCCCACTTGGTTACGCCACTGGACAATGAAGACAGCGGCACCTTTACTCTGTTGCGGTGTGAGCCGTCCATTAATCTGGCTGGTTGTCGTTCCGGCGCACCTGCTGCTGTTGCTTAGCGACGACGATGACGTCATGCTGGTGGCGTTGAATGACGCAATGACCGGCACGTCATCCGTGCCGCCTGTCAGCTGCATGCCAAAATACCTCATTAGCAGCTGTGTCGACTAAATAGGAAAAAGTAACAGTAATAACGTTGCTGGAGGCTTGCTGGACTAACGGTTACAACGTTGAATTTACGATCAAAACGTCGTGAGTTCGACTCCTAAAAAAGTTGCTATCAAGTTGTTACTATCTGTATGGTGACTGTCTGTAGACAGGTAAACCATCTCAGTATATAACCAACCTTCTATAGTCTTTTATCTGCCTTGGATAGGTAAATCTAGTATTGGCCTGGCTGGCTGGGTTAAAGCGGGGCGCTACCCAAGACAGCATTTAACCTTTGACCTTTTCGGCACTGGCCAGAGGTTGAGCTCTTATTCTCCGAGTGCTGTTTAGTTAATAGTCCAACAGTTTTTAACTATGATATCCTGTTCTATCTTCTTTCATACTATCATTCAAAAATCCAAACTTATCATTAGTAGTAAGGGGGTGTTCACATGTAAAACAAAACTAAAACTTGCGTACGATTTTGATTTTGACAGTTTTGGGCTGTTCGGAGCAGCTTTAGGCAGTCTCATGAACGAGTTTTAGTTCAGTTTTAGTTTTAGTTTTTAGCTTTTGTTAAGCAAAACATGGCACTGACCTCGTATCGGACTGCGACGGCGTAGTGTAGAGTTTTCGGCACCGTGATGACGTCATACCAGTGCAGTTTAGTGGGCGTGGTCACAAGGACTAGGCCACGCCCACTGCTAATAGCCGTCTCGTTAGTGTATCCGGGCATAGGTATGACGCGCGGTATCACGTTTAACTGGTTACACCGCAACAAATAACAACCGAAAATAGACCAGACGTTGCGACACGTGGACAGTGACACACGCATGCGCACACGCATACACCTCTAAAGTGCTTAGTTTATTGAACGCTGACGTCAAATTAACCCAGACCAACTCAGCCTGGCCATCCCTCCGTCAGTAGGCGCACTGAGTACCGACAAAAGCTGAGGCGTAACCAGGCAGACTGTGCGATGCACTGGCCTAGCATCCGTGGACTTGCAGTTTAAACTGGTGTCTGGCTAAAGGCTAAGGAAACGGGGATCAGCGCCGGCTTATAGCCTTACTGGTTTAGAGAGATCTTTACGTTTTTCACGATGTTGAATTATGGGTGAAACATGCACGGTTAGCATAAGCGCTACATTTACAAAAAAACTACATTAAACAGTGTAAGCCTATAATGAAAAAAAACGTTAGTAAACGCTGGACGACAAAAGCATGCTTTTCCTGATATGCCGTAACTTACCAGAGAAGGAACCGGGTCAAACAAGTTGACACGTGACCCTACCCGACCCGATAGCAAGTGACTTGATAACCCGGCGACCCGACCCGACCCGGATAAATTAAAAACTTCACACATGTAGGCCTATATAATGTCCAATAATAATAATAATATTTGGCAACAATAATTTAATGAGGTATTCACGACGATCATGCATGACGATTGTGAAACTTCAGATTTGATAATACTCTATTATACTGGTACATCGCACAGTTCATCTAATCGAAATTTCATGACGATCATGCAAACGCATTAATATTTAATAGGCCTATGTCATGTACTGCGCAATTCGATTACAGGGCTAATCGTAATTGATCAAGTTCTTCTTGAGAGCTTCAGCAACTAGCAGTGATGAATGACTGTTGAGCTGACCGTTCCGTGGCTCGATCTTTGTGAGTAATCTCGTCAGACGCGGAAATGTCGCCTTCAGACTCCACCGACGACGCGCAAATTAACTAGCATCTGTTTGACCTGCTTCAATACGTTATGTTATGACAATGGCAGTCACGTGATAGGCAGCCTAGGCCCTTTTGGCCGGCTCCGGCAGTATAAAAGGCGAACGCAGTGATGACAACTGTTCAGTCTGACTGAGCGCTCAGACAGAGCACATCGACTGACAAGGTGCTGAGCCTCCGCTTTTCCAACACAAGCAACGAAAACCAATCAAGCAGTCCTTCGTCCAAATGAAATCCACTGTTCAATAATATATTAACTATATTTCTGTCCATTCACGGTCATTTCACGAAGACCCTTTCGTCGGCAACCCTTCGTTTAACACGAAGTCATTACCAGCATGGGAAACCGCCCATCTTCCGGGGTCAAAGGTTTCCATGTAGCTGAGATCTTGCAATCATCCAGGACGGAAGACGAAGCGAAAATAGCGGATGGTTACACGTAGCCTAGATATTATGCATGCATTGTTGCCAACTTGCTAGAGTCACTGACTGCGTATATTGTTGTTTCCATTTCTGAACGCCGCAGGTCCGAGAATAAGAGAACTAACTGTCTTACAATGGACGAGTCTGCTGATCTTCCGATAACCGGGTCACTACACCGGGTCTAGTCTTAAAAAACTTAGACCCGAGACCCGACCCGGCCAAAATCATTGACCCGGTGACCCGTGACCCGTTTCCATCTCTGTGCCGTACTAACTACGAAATCAGAATAGCCTACAGCGCATTTTTTTTTATATTTAACAAATGTTCGTTTTTAAATACTTACTTACTAACTGCCAGGCTAGCTATAAGCTTACTATTTATTGTTGATCTAACGGTAATGGAGAATAAAAAATGTTGGAGGATTTTCAACATTTTTTTCACTTAAAAAGGGCAGCAAGCAAGCACAAGGTCTCCTTATTTACTCCCTGGTAAATGAAAATCTCTTGGTAAAATCACGAACTGACCGGTTGACCGCTGTTCGTAGTTGCCTCTTCAGCCTCGTATGTCAAGTGACTCAGCGTCGGTATAAAATAGTTTGACACCGGCCGACGACACGTGCGACCAGTCAGATAGTCACGGCACGGGCACTGACCGGAAATGACGTCACACACTAAGTCACGTGACCCGCCCAGGTCACAGTCGCACGCCAAGCAGCCGTCAACGTTCTGATCCGACAGATCGTAAGAGCCCGCCTACAGCATACAGAATATTATAATACAGAGAACTTGATACAGCGGCTAGCTCGTAATGGTGGAAAATTTCGCATAATTATCTAGAATCCACCAGAAAATCCGAATCATCACCAAAATATGAACACCTCATTAACCAGTCCGTAAAATTTCGTCAAAATTCGTTAACAATTTTGCAGTAATCCTGCCTAAAAGATAGTTTAGGAGTTTCCAATTTGTTAAAGTTTGACCATAATCAGGAAACAAAAAAATAGGCATTGGGCAGTAAACGAAAACGTCTTTGTTAAAACTAACAAACATTCTGTTAAAATGTTATGAATTTTCGAAAGACCGCTAAAGTGCAGGCAAACATTTACAAACGTTAACACTTATCAACCGGTAAACAATGTAAATGACGGCAAATTAATATACCTAAAATGGGGTGAAAATAAAGGTTAAAAAGCAAAGGTTATGTCGGCAAATCAGAAACATGACTCCAAAATCTTGCGATTTATTAAAAATTAATATCTTACATCGTACTATAGCGACACTTTTTAGACGTAGTGAAAACTTTAACGATCAAATTTTCCACCTAATCTGGCAATGAAAAAAATGTTGAAAATCGACAAATATCTGGCCAGGACATGGACGACTTTAATGCCGTGTGTTTTTGACACAGTGATATGCACAGAGTAAAGCGCAATATTACCCGACAGCGATCGCATAAGAGTCCGTAGGTATTCGCTTTGCACAGACAAGTGCTGTTGTCTTTCTGACAGATTGGCAAAGATTGAGCGCTGCTGAGCGTTCCCGCCACTGAGCACACGCAAGCTGCAATGCATACATAACATTGGCATCCTATCACCAGAACTACATTCTAGGGCGTACTATTAAAGAGTTTAAAAATTGAAGGTTGCCTATAGCTCTTAATGGTAATCAATCAGAAAACTACGGAGCGTTACCTGCCATATGGAATCACACGGGGTTATTTGCAATCCAGATGCAAGTGAATGTGCCCCGCCTTAACCCCAGCCAGACAGGCCGGTATATGATTTACCTGCCCCGGAGAGATGGAAGGCTGAGTTGATATTTCTGACTAATTATGTACCGAGATGGTTCACCCGTTTGCAGACAGTCACACATCCAGTAACCAGTTAACAACGACCCGACCGTAAAGTCGAACCTACTTAACTTTACGACAGTTTTAGTTTTACGCGCTGGATTAAACTTGTACGTCTTGTGCCAGTTTTCAAGCGAAATTATGGCATCGTATCGTATAACGATCAAACGATGATGAGAGTATAGCCTTATAAACTTACGTTCACAGCCGTTAGGATTGTCCGGCCGGAAGTTCCAGTAACCGTCCAGACATTCATCGCAGTGCAGTCCTTGGACGTACTTCTTACACTGACACTGTCCGGTCGAGCTGTCACAGCTCAGCGGCTTGCCCTCCCATGACCGTAGAATACCGGTGCTATTACACTCACAAGCTGTCAAGCAAACAAATACGTACTAGATACCGCACTGTTGAAGTGGACAAGCGAATACGCGATACAACCTTATACCACTCCAGACAGCGCAGTATCTTGCTTAAACCGCACTCAGACAACATAGACACCGTTGTTTGCTTTATGACGCACGACTGCAATCGAAAATTGTGAAAAAAGTACCGGTGCGAGATACGTGTGGTTTCTAATGCAATATTCGTACACAAATTATTCTAAGTAAAAACGTGTACAAAAATATCAGTTCCTTCGCTTATATACGAAGCTACACTCATTAGATACAACTGAAATGAACTGAACTGAGATTTCAGTCAAGTTCTGTTCAGTTCATGTCTGTCGCTTTGTGCAGACCGTGAATAATTTTTGTTCCTACTGATTCGTGGTAAAAGCAAGGTCCCGAAGGCGTCAAAAGGAACCGACCGCGGCATCCGGACTTTATAGTCTATGACAAAAATGTAATACGAACAAAAAGAGCTGTAAAACTAAGGGGTATAACCAATTAAGTCCACAGCAGCACGTGGCCAAAAAAGGAAAATTGGTTGAAAAGTGGCGTCGCTCTGGTCAGAACATTTGGCGTGATCGTCTGCGTAGATGCATCTGCGCGAAACGGCAACGCTTTGAACATCTGATCTAAACAATTAAACTGTTTCGACGGACAGTAACTGCGTTTAAAAATTTTTAGCATTTGGCAGTGCTACTTAAAATTTCACATGTCTGCAAAAACAAGGCAAATTTCTGCGAAATAATATCGTTTTGTGTAAATAAAATTTTACTAAACTTGGTGCAAGTTTGAAATTGTAATTGTAAAATGTTTAGTGGCCCACATTTTCTGGACACAGTGTAGTAGGCCTAAATAGCAATAAAACACGAATAACTCACGAATGCAGTAGTCCATTATGTAGCCAGTGCAGGCACCTGCCAGCAGACATTATTATCACGTTAGTGCATTTAAGCATACCCCGATAATTGATAACAACTATGAAATACGCGGTACTTAATGCTACTTTATATCTTGTCCTTATATCACAATTCACCCAGCTCATTTAACGCAATTATCTTCTATTGATTGTATCACTTGTAGAGCAAATAAGAGGTCCAATCAGTTACGATGCGTGCTCAATGTGACGAGAGCCGGCGATGGCAATTCCCCACCCTTTAAATTTTCGCGTGTCGAAAAATTTTCTTAACCGAAAATTTTCTTCTAAAAATACAATATTTAGAATTAACCTCTGATTTTGGGGTGACTTAGGGGCAAAATTAAAATTCTGAGCACTCGTAATCTTCACTGTCAAAAATTTACCGTTGCTTGTCGGAAAATTGCAACTTTGTGTTCCCTTACCCCCTACCTTTTAACTTCACGACGCTGCTGAATATTTGCAAGTAAACTGAACTGGCAGAATCTGTAAACGTGAACGTACGCAGTCGTCCACGGCAGTAGACAACCAAGTCGATCGGCTGCGATGAGCTGCGTATGTAATTGTCCGTCCAGATCCACTGCGCGCTCGAGATGATCTCCGGCATATAGTCGTGCACTCTGTTCGGCCAGTCACTCGGCCAGTCCGGTAAGTTGGGAGCTATGATCGCTGCAGGAGGCCACGCGGCGTCGTTAAAGTTCGCCAGAGTCCAGTCGCCGTGGTAGTCAGCCGTGCACTTCCACGTCCTGTCCGTCACCAAGTAGCCGGCGCCGTTCGCCGACGCCAGGATGCCCGCGATTATTGACTGCACACACGACAATCGATCACAGTCAAACGGTTGGCGATCTTTAAATTCAAGCAGCGTGTCTGTGGCTGCCCACGTCTGTCCGCTGTGTGTCGTCTGCATCTGTCTGTTTGCGTATAGTGTACAGTAGTGACCACGCACAGCTTTGGCGCTGCACTGCAACTCGCGAGCACGTCGCCTACTGGCGAATACAAACGACGAGATCAATTCCGCCTCTTGCCAAATTACTTCATTGCTTGTTACTATAGCGAATACTGAAATGCGCTCAATACATTTTGTCGTCTGTATTTCGCAAAAAGACTAGTAACAAGCAATAAAGTAATTTGGCAATATATTATATAATTTGGCATGTATATATATATATATATATATATATATATATATATATATATATATATATGTGTGT
>Ga0056128_1008034_pt1 | contig 13333 bp, 5 predicted proteins | sample WorMetLIZISLAND2_FD_71113 | JGI IMG/M metagenome (GOLD analysis project Ga0056128, IMG submission 71113) | Marine gutless worms symbiont microbial communities from Max Planck institute for Marine Microbiology, Germany - Olavius geniculatus... ... | reverse complement strand
ACACTACACCGAGACGAAGACCCCGTGGCTCGACGTCGATGACGGCGTCGACTGTGGTGCGGTTCCTGTGGATGCAGACTCTGACGCAGACGCTGATCGGCGGACTCGCGTCTCTGGTGGCTGACGCTGCGGCGTCCAGTCAAGATCCCTCCTCGTCGTCGTCGTCCTGTCCGCCGGCGTGTTTCTGCAACGCGCCCAGTCGGATCGTCTACTGCTCGCGGCGCGGCCTCAGCGCCGTTCCAGACGGCATCGCCGCCAACAGTCTGCAGCTCAATCTGAACGGAAACGTCTTCGCGTCGTCCACTCTACGTCGCGGAAACTTTTCCGCGCTTTCGTCACTCGAACATCTCTATCTCAGCGAGTGCGGCATTGAGCGGCTAGAGGTAAGTCTATGAACACCGTGTGTAGTTTTTATCTGTGTCGTTTGTCGGTGTAAATTAATTTCATGTCTTCAGGTCTACGTTCCTTCATTTTTTCTATATGCTCATTAGCAGTTCCCATGGCATTGCATTTCTATGTCATCTGCCCGTCATGTTTTTCGGCGGTACACATCTAATAGATTTTCATGCGTTGGTGGATTTTCTGCAAACTTCTGTCCATGGTCGACAGACGGGTTTCCTCTTTTAGTTACTTACTTCTTATTTTTTTTCTTTCGTTCTTCTGTACAGCCCAGACAAACTGTCTATCCATTAGCTGCTAAGCCTTATTACAGTTTAACCTACGCATTTTTATTTTCATAAGCCCAAGTTAACACATAGCCAAGACCAAGAAAGCCTGCAGTGCCTAATTGTACGGTACAATGAATACAAGCTTAGTGTGTGAGAAGGTCGGGGCGAAAGCGTGCTGGTGCTGGGAATAAAATAGACTTGCACTTATTTTGCACTTGAAAAAAAAAACAGCAAAATCGGCGCTGAGGCGTATCTGTAGGCATTTTTAGGTATTTTTCGCGGTAATAGGCTTTGTTACATACTGGACCTTGCACTCGCTGCCTTTTCTCAGTTTTCACTTTTAAATGGTGCTTTTTTTAGTCATTTTAGTTTAGTATATCAGTTTCTCCGTGCAGCAAGTAAAATGACTCCCGATGACTTTTAAACTTAGTTTTGAGTGCATATTAATCTATTCTGTCTAGTCGTGAAATTACAGTTGGGCAATGCACAACTGTATGTTTGCCCTATTGGCACAGAATAGTTTAGGCTACGACAGTTTGCTGAGTGAGATGAGTTTGTTTAATATAAGTATGCGGCGCATGTGTGAGCAGGTGGGCACGTTTGCTGACCTGTCGGATCTGCGCTGGCTCGACCTCAGCAATAACCGGATCCGCGCGTTAGCCACCGGTACATTCGCTGGTCTAACGCTACAGCATCTTTTCCTCAACGGAAACCGTCACATACAGCTGGTTCCCGGCTCGTTCAACCAGCTCGTTACAACTGGTCTCTATCTACACGACTGCTCACTGTCTCGACTGCCTGCCGAGGTACTCACTCCGCTCAACGCGACTCTACGTTATCTGTGGTTGAACGGCAACGAATTGACGCTTGTCGACGTCGGACTTCGACCGCTGTTCAACTCGCTGTCACATCTCCGGCTCGGTTCCAATCCGCTGCACTGCAACTGTGAGACGATGTGGTTGAAGGAGACATTCGACCAGTCGCCGGACACCTTCCGCGGCGCCGCCGCTCCGTCCTGCCTCACGCCTGCCCGTCTACGCGGTCGCTACTTCGCCGACCTGCGTCCGACGGACTTCCGCTGTCGAGCGCCAGCGTTCAGTGACATCGAGACGGCGTTCGGTGCGGACGCTGGGGGCGCCCGACTGCGTTGTACGGCAGTCGGTGATCCTGCACCGACACTGTACTGGATCCAACCGTCCGGCAAGACGACGCGGTACCCTGCGCCCGTCGGTGACGACGCGCGACGGAACGTCGGACTGTTGACTGTTCACGAGTCAGACTCCACTGGCGGGTCTGACGCGTCCAGTCTGTTCGGAATGTACATTTGCGTCGCTAACAACGAGGCCGGCAACGTGACACTAACCATCAACGTGTCGTGGCCGTTCACGTCGACCTCAAGCCGCGTCAGTTCGACGGTCGGCGGCAGAGAGTTCCAGACGCCGCTGCCGCCGCCGTCCGACGCTGTGGCCGGGGTGACGCCGCCGACCGACCTGGACGCTCAGAGACGGGGTAACTACACAGTGCTGGACGTGACGGCGGCGTCATCAGGGTCTGCCGACGATGACGACGAGCAGGCCGATGAGCTGAGTGAGCGGCAGAGACTGTTCAACGTGACGGAACTGGTCTGTGCCATCATCGGTACTCACCTCGGCACTCTGGCGCTGTGTCTGATTATCCTGCCGCTGCTTTACCGACGTCGACGTTGGGTCGCCGAGCGAGATAAGCGCGAGCGTGGGGCCGCCGTGGGCCGTCTACATCCGCCGGCGTACGGCTGTGCGTCCGACACGGCGACCAACGGCGAGAAGACTTTCCACCGGCAACCTCTGCCGCCGCTGCCTGCAGAATCAGTTTACCTGAACGGCACTCCGTACAGTACGGTCCGCCGGCCGGCCTTCCTCACTGACTACCTGATCACACCACAGCGATAGCACACCGCCGTACAGTTAGATGACTAACGATTCTCCGCCAAATCCACATGAGTCCATATTCCGCATATCACGTACGCGGACCGTGTGCACGTGCGTCTGTGTTTCCGAGCTTGTAATGTAGCAGTGTTTTCTACGTTTCTGCAGCAGAAACGTAGAGGACATTGCGCCAATTGGGGGTCAGCTCGTCACGTAAAAGGTTAAAATAGTTCCAGTGCATGTTTGTATTTTTTTTCCCGAAGCTGGAGCGTGTAACTGCGATGACTCATTAATTACTGCAGAAAAATTCGACCTAGTCAGAATTGCGCGCGTGTCGTATATCTGGAAAAGTCTGCCCTATAACGTTTGTGACTGATTTGAGGCTCAAATAGATGCATCTTCTCTACGTATTCGCGTGTGTGTGTGTCAAAAACTCAATTATACATCTCCACGCCACCACGTGTCGCTATTTACATGACTTCGTGTACGAGGTTGCGCTCGTAGGTGATTAATGTAACATAACGCCGCATAGCGGTTTATGTTATCTCTCTGACTGCTGCGCTATTACGTATTACTGTGCTGATCATTCGGCGTATACTGTAAATATTGTGCATCAATCGTTCTTCCATGATTGTTATGTAATTTCCAGCCATGTACAGTACCGTATCGTGTGTCCAGGCATGCACAGCCGGCCAATTCGCTGACAAACTAAGGTCGTGGTCTCACGTAAGACAAAATGTTGCACAAATGTTTCAGCAGCCGCCATCAATTCCCAGATGCTTAATGTTTTGTGCACCATTTTTTGCTCTACATGTAACCACGACGGTCTGTTGTAGAACGTGCGCAATTTTGCTGCAAAAATCGCAAAATTTATGTCCGCTTTATTGGCAGAAGACGGTTTTATCGTTTTTGGTGTGCCAGTAAACGCACAGCAAAGTTCTTAAACCACGAAAAATCTGGACAGAATTTGTGAAGCTGCAGTTAGCTTATTTAGATGAACTTCATTTACCGTAATGATGAAAAGAGAGCGACGTCTAAAAGAAAACACAGCATGTAATTCATTATGAGGTAATTACGATTGATGCCCAGCATTGTCAAAGAAACGGTAAAAACAACCAGGGACACGTCGCAATAAAACTGCGCATGTTTCATTTATATATATTTATATATATATATATATATACATATACATATATATATATATATATGCCCGGCATATTTGTTTTTATCTTTTTAATTTTTTTTTATAATTTTGCCAGCTTATGGTGTATTTTGTGGTATTTTTTCTGTTTTTAAAACTTGCCGGTTTTTTCCTGTCTGTATCAAGGCTAAGTACTGCCCGCGGGTAGCCGCAGTATCATGCAACATGTAACCTTGACTTTTGACCTATGACCTTGATATTCGATAGTCTTTTAAAAGTTGTCAGTGTACGTGCTGCTGCAAAGTTTCAGCTAGTTAAGTGCAGCGGTTCATGCGTTATCGTGTTAAAGCGAAAAAAATGTTAGCGGCGATGCTGAAACAATACTGCCGTCGCTTCCGCGGGTAGTAGTGATAATAATGGCGAACTAATTACACTACTTGCTGTATACTTAACATGCCAGCAGAGGTACATTTTACGTTAGCCGGTGTCCCATTATAGGATCGCCCGCCAGAAAAGTCTCCCCTGGTCGACAATATACCGCCAAAAATCCGCCCCGTTCGACGGTCGCCCGGGCGGCACGGATTTTACCAGTAAATTGTCGACCGCGGAAGACTTTACTGGGGGGGGAGCGATCCTATAATGAGAAGACGTGCAGTCGTTGTATTGGTTTGTCCTCGAATTGTCCAGCGAACTGCGTCGATTCGATGCGATGCACGTGAATGTTGTGTATAGTTGAGTGGCGCCACCTGGACGCAATCTGTGTAAATTTGTATGTACAGGTGCGCCGCCGGGTCACCGCGGTCACGGACAGTAGGCCTAGCTAGTCTCAGTGCAGTAGCAAGCAGTAGCCGGCGAAGAACCAGACAACTCTCTTCGCATCATCTGCTCATTTCTGTGAGTTCGACACGCTAGCTGCCGTCAGAGCTCGTCGCTCGAGTAGCGTCAGAAATGGCGAGCAGCGTTGACGGCTAGCGTTTCAGACTCCTTGTAGCTATAGTACCGACATAACCCGCGACAATCCGCCTGACTGAAAACCACGGTGCACAAATTGTCCGTCGCTTTGCCATTGATTTCGTCTGCAAACACAAAATTTCAGATGCCGATAATCATTTTTTAAAAAAAAGTTACAACTTTGCATCGCTGCAGCGAACTAAAATCGACTCTCTAAAACCGCCTAATGCACTGCATGGTGGTAAGCATATCGGATAAGATATTGAGACTCGCGCCTATTATTTGTGACGCTAATGTTATAATTGCGTGATCGATATTAATGTCGAATTAGAGCGTTTGACATGAATAGACTTAATTGGCTCCATTACAAAATCTTTGGTAAAAAAATCTGATGCAAATCAGTGTTGAGGTAATGCTTCATATGCGTGAGTGGAGTGGTTATTTCGTCTGTCAGTTTGTCGAGGAATATTTTGTATGGACATGCACACACTGACAGATCGGCGTGTTAAAAGCAATAATGTGTATGCAGATTCGCCGTTAATAGGCCTATAAAAGTTGCTCGTTTTCGCCGGCGTGTTTTGCACGTTGTTCTGCATTGCATCGGTACGTGTTATGTTCGCATTACTTGCCGTTTTATTTTATTTGGCCGTAATTGTATATGGAGTTAGCGTATATAGGCCCTATTAATCTATACAAGATGCATGACCATATTTATCGCCTGCGAACTGTAATTCGAATCTAAAGAAAATTATTATTTTACGGGCTTCTGCTGCCATTTCACCCTTAAGTCTTACTTTATCTGGTCAGGTAAATTGAGTTGTCTCATTCAGATGAATCATTTTTCTGCATAAAATGACATAGCACAGAAAAAACTAAAATCAATAGTTTAGAATTAAAATATGGAATTAAAATTAATTTTTAAAAAAATATGATTATAAAATATCCTTTTCTGTATGGCGCCTATGCAAGAATTGTTTTGTGCTGCGCGATCCATACAAAACTGTTCAGTTTGTTGTAGTCTGTTTTCGAATGTCTGCTACTGCGTGGCATTTTCTCTGAGAGTTACTGTGACTGCATTGCTGTAATGTGATTTTTTATCATCATTATTTCGTCAATAAACGATAGCTATTTCTAGTCAGTCTGAGCTCGTGTTCTCTGGTTACTAATTATTTTGAATTTTGTAAACTCTCAGCACTCAGTTCTCGACGCTAGAATAGTGAAAGCTAGGCAAGTAGACCACAGCGGCATTTACTCGGCGGTGAAAATGATGCGGAAGGAGACCGCGTTTCCCCGTTGGAGAGCCACTGACAGCCGCTGGAACAAGTAAGCTGTCCCTTAGCGTCTTTATTCTTAAATTTATTCTTATTATATAGCAGTTGATCAGGCCACATTAGTGAGTTGGGAAAACAATGAAACGAAACCGCACTTGTCGGCGGTCACGTAATGTCAGTTGAATGCACTGCAGCAGTGGGGACTGTAGAAATGAATCTGTAGATTACGTTTGAATCGGTCAGCAGAAGACCGCTCTGTCAGTCAGATGTGATGGTATAGGTACTTTCAAGCGGATGTAAGCTGTATGAGATGCGATCATGCGCGAAGACCGCTGGAACGATGATAGCTAAAACATTTGGACTAGTCAGCCTAGTCTTGGTCGCCGTGGTCAGTGCTTTCAGTCTGTCGGTCGGTGCAAGCGATGCTTGTTGTAAGGCTGCACGGTGAGGCAAAGGGTGACTGCCCGCCATAGCCACCTTTGGCAGATCCAGACGCGAGGATGAGACTAGATCTTAAAGTCGTAGGCCTATGTGACGTGTCTTAGAGTTAGGTTAAGGTCAGGGATTGGGGTAGGGTTACGGTTAGTGATGGTTAGGAATAGGGATAAAATGCATCTTTGGCTATGCCGGAGCGGAATCTGCGCAGTCGCTAGCGGGTCGCTCGCTAGCTCTGTTCGTGGCATTGTTTTGTTGCGTCAGTGGTGCATGGTCTATCGTTCTACCACGCGGCTGCGCAGTACCTCGGCGGCGACGATCGGCCAATTACCGGCTGCCATACCGCAGCCAGACCGCGCGCCATGCAGTTTATCGGCAGCACTGTACGGGACTGCTGCTGGTGCTAACAGACCGAGTGAGTGATTGATTGATCGCTTCCACGACACGTAGGACCCACAGTCGCAAGCGATCTCGTCCGTCTCACCAGCGAGGATAAACCCGCTGCCTTCTCACTGCGTCCGTCCGTCCGCCCTCCCTTCAGTGTCACATTAAAATGTCTCCCCATGAAAAATCCGCCCGGGAGAGATGATCACGGATTTGACATGTCTCCCCTTATTAAAATATCGCCGGCCCCCATAAAAAGTCTTTTTATTATAAGATCGCCCCCTCAGAAAAGTTTCCCCCGGCCGACAATTTAGCGGTGAAAATCTGTCTCGCCCGGGCGGCCGCCGAACGGGGCGGATTTTTGTCGGTAGGCCTAAATTGTCGGCCAGGGGAAACTTTTCTGGAAGAACGATCCTATAATGGGACACCGGCGCTGACCGTCTGTCCGTCTGTCTGATCCGCCGCTCGTCGCAATCCTAGAATATTGCGAGAGAGAAAAAACACGACCGACCGACCGACTGAGTGACATCGGCCAGCTTTCACCACCCGGCTGCCTCCTGCTTGTAGCCTTCCAGCCACCGACCGATGACCGACAGCTCCCGTCCGCACGTCCCGTTCGGTTGCTTATAGAAATATTTCTGAGGCGGCGACGGTGCGTTCGGTCATCGATCTGTGAGTCGTAGTGCGTGATGTAACTATGAACACTGCAGTGGTGGGTCGATCAGAGGAGCAGCGCTATAGGTCCTATAGCGAACTGGCGTGATTCGATTTGCCTCACTGCAGTCGGCCAGCATTGATTTGCGCGCGTGTTTTATATCCGCCTTGTTCGCTCATCGAAGTACCAGCTGTATATTGGCCTGTGCCCCCTCGGTCTCCTCGGCAGTCGTAAGTATACGCAGCAGCGCATTGTGCACACATCTTCGCCTGTTTAATGCGGAATTTACGGCCTTTGCTGCGGCTGTCGTCAGAAACACGGCTTTGCGAACTGGTTACTACAGAATGGTCGTCTTAATCGCGAACCTTAGGCCTAACGGTAGGCCTAGAAATAAGTCAAGGATGCACATGTTCATGTTGCTTGTGTAATGGATAGTGATTTGTACCAGGAACCAAAATTCATTACCAAATGCCAAATCCAGGTAATTGGTACCCGTTTTTGCAATGATTACCGAAGAAACCGATGAAAATGTTGCTACTTGCAGCCTTTATCGCGAAATTCAGTACTGCAAGGCAAATTCAACTTCAGCCATAATTGACAATGTGTGGCAATACAGTCAGTATTGTCTAAACGTTTTGCGAGTTTTGGTCCCACCCACACAACTCAGTATATAGACATGGCAATAATTTCTCTGTACCGCGTGATGACAGCTTGTCACAGTGTCACTGTCACTGTCCTGGTGGTCTACTGTCACATCTGTTGACTTTCGCGCCAGTAAGCGCCAAAAGCACGACGAATGTCGGTGACTGCGTATCTGCGTGCGGCGAAGCGCGTAGACTCGCCGTCGAAAGCAAAGTTAGCGACCTGTACAGCAGTTGCATTATTGTATAGTCTGACAGCTTGAGTTATACGTCGAAAAGCCGTCAAGATCCTACCGACCACACACATTGACGCTATGCAGACACCTGCAACCGGAGGACGAGTCGCGGATTATTGCCTTCACGCTGGCACTGTCCGTCCGGTTACATAAGCTGAAAATTAAGCAGTGCTTACATCGCGGTGCCGTTCGCGTATTATTCGCGTCGACGTAATCCCGTGCGGCGAGGGATTTAGTGAAACTGCGCGGTGATGGTTGGTTGCTGCGACGCGAAGGGACGGGACGGTGTCTATATGGTGGGGGCAGAATGTTGCTTGACCGCACAATGCGTGGTGTTCGCAAGCTCCAGTGGCGATGTAGTTGGCAGACACAGCTTGAGTAAATTTGCCGAAACCGAGTAAATAACCTTAATAACGGTCGCATTAAGTCAGTGTTTTGTTCCATGCAATGCGGCATTCAGAATCGCGGTACGAAACATTATGCAACGTATACAAATAATACAATACAGGGGGAGGGAGAGGCGGAGCCTATAAGCTATTAATACCACTGGCTTACTTCTTCTAGATCTTACCCATTGAGCCAACTGTCGATTTTTGAATCCGCTGCTGAAACAATATTGAACAGTACGCATAAGATTTGGATGTTTTCACTGGACAGTGAAAACAGTTCCTGTGACCAGTCATGCAAATTCAGTATCATAATAGACTGCAGATTGTGAACTTTAACATTTATAAGCATAATACAATGACAAGGTCAAGTACGAAAATGAAGAACTGGGTGAGCTGTAGGTCTAATGACCTGCATGTGCTGTATGGGCGGTAACCGTAAATCCACAGACGAGCTCACGGCAACTGTTCGATGGCATAACAACTGACGCCAAGTTGATGTACTGCCTTCAGAAAACACAAGTGGCGCAATGTTCACGATAAGCATCGTTTACTCCGAACAACAAACTCTTGAGTAATAGATGGACCCATGTTCTCGGACAGATAGTCAGTTAGGACCATGCAGCCCTTAAACGAGGCAAGCGAATACCAAAACTATGTCCCGCCCCACAAACAAAAACGTGTTCATGTCAGTCAAACAGTTCAAGCTAAGTGGTAGGTCATACCTGCCGGCTGGCGCATCAAAGAAAACAGAACGTCAAGTTTGCGCCATTAGCCCATACACAAGGCCCGACAGATAGGCCTCTTAAGCTAACAATAGGACGCAATATATCCCTGCACATGTCTCCGCTTTTCATCTCTGCTATAAACTTGCACAGTTTGGTCGGAGCATTAATTTGTGTGTACTGGATAGATGTCGTTGTTCTGTTTTAATGATTTTTTTGCGATTTGCCCGTTTTCTTCTGAGTTTCAGTTCTGACACCGCAATGGCACCAATTTTTTCAAGCCTTCCGTTACTGCATAACACCGGTTATCTGCAGAAACACTAAGCCATAGTAATGGAAAACAGCAATCACCTAATCACATATTTAAATAAGCAGCAAAATAATTTATTTTTATCATTGTCCGTGCTATATTCTCTGCTTCTGTGCCGTCGGCGCTGAGCCCATGCACAACTTATGTCCTGGCTTCCACCGAAGAAACAATACGGGCAAACCATTCGAAGCTGTTCGACTACCGATGATATCCCCACATGTGCGACTCTTGTGGACAGATGCACGTGTCAGCATCGTCCGAGCAGTTATATGCAATATATATTTTTATCACGGAAATAAATTGATTGATCGATTGACATAGTACTAGCGGCTACGCCACAAGATTAGTGGTAGAAAGCTACGAGCTGACGCAATCTCCCTTCCACTTTTTCTGCGCTCTATCTTTCTATACATATCCATTTTTTTCTTTCATTCCCTGTACCTTTCTCTATCTTATATTTCGGCTAAAATATGTTCGATAAAATTCGATTTTAATTCTGTTTGGAATATTCATGCATACATCTTTGTTTATAGGCAGACGATTCTATTGCACTCGAGGGTGAAAAGCTCTCAGCTCGTTTTCTGCATCATTAGAAACATTTCAATGCGAAATTGGACTAAACAGTTTTATGAGACTTCCTGATTTAAATTGGGCAAAAGACCCAACAGTGAGATCGTCGATCGATGCACCGGAACTTTCTAAGTATGTCGTCGAACACATGCGAATTATTTAGTATTTTTATTGACCGACAACTGAAAATAGCAACTTTGCCGTAAAACCGAAAATACTAATATCTCTAGAAACTATCACAGACGGCATCGAAATTCCAATGGCAAATCTGACAAATATGGACTTGAAAACCCAGATCCACAGGACTTGGACTGGCGACGAACGCATACGGTAGCTCGAGCTTCGTTAAGCCGAACTAATGAATGCCGCAGTGAAGTTAATCATTGACAGATTCGACCACCATGCTTGCACGCGTGCACTTAACGTATTGTGTGGGTGGCCTGCTGATGTAATTGTATCTGGCCTGTTAACCAGGCTGGCTGGCTTCAATTTCTTTGCGTACTTTGCGTATTATTTAGGGCTATCGAATCGAACTAGAGTCGGCGTAACTGAGCCGCCGTCCGTAAGCTTACGTGTCTGGCGCTGGTCTAATGGTTTATGTCACGAGCCAGCAGCCGAAACACGCAACGCCATGCCAAAGGTCAACGGCGTCTGCTCAACCGACCAGCGCGCTTTCAGCACCAATGCGAGATTCTGTTTTGCGCTTTGATGCAGAAGGCGTCAGGCCGTCATATCAAGGCTGCCGCAGCTGCAACTGCGCACCACGCCCGGGTCACCAGGAAACTTTTCGACAGTTCGCTCTACTTATTCATCGTGTTGATTGGCCGCAGAAGATGACTATATATGACTTCCATGGACCAGCAGCCGTGAGCAAATTGCAGAAGTCGTCTTCTTGTCAGAATATTATTATAGTGTTTGATTGATAATTCAGCAACCACGCTGCATCGTGAGGGTTAACTACCCGAGATAAAATTTGAAACAAATTGGTTTCTGTGACCATATGCGTAACGTAAAATACGATATGATGCAATAGACTGTTGGTTTAAATAACATATCAACCGTTATATCATGATTTATTTGCTAATTTATTTGACTGTTTTGGACCACTACTTCTCAGCATTAATTAGCTTTTTGCGGATATCATTTTTTTGTGTTTCGGTTTCTCCGACAAACAAGCTATTGATATTTGCTTGACATTCGTTATTTACCGTGCAGCAAGAAATATTTAAGCTAAGCTGATGACGTTACTACAACCATTAGTGCACTGCACACCAGACAAATGGACTTGCGAACTGCATTACTGTAGTCTAGCGTTAAATAGGCGTCCATTGTTGTCGAGAGTACATTAAACCCAACGAGTGCGAACTTGTAGAGAGTGACATACCATAGATCTTTCTTTCACACGCTTGAACACGTCGATCATCTGCCTCCCTCGTCACTCGTCTCGCATGGGACCCCTATTGTCATTAACACAGTCAACGCTCTGTCGCCGCGTGTATAATTGGAATCTTCGACTACACTACCGTGTGCTATTGTCGATGAACGGGACATAAGCCCATTCACAATCACATACACTGCAGTCCGGATAAGTTGTACCAAATGGTTTAAGTGTTTAGACGATTAGTGATAAACAACCGACTACATGTTTGCCACTATAGATAGGCTAGCTTACACGAATCATAGAATAATAATCACGTGGTGTGCAATTTAGGCCCTATTCTTTGCTGTTTAACAAACTTTCTTTACCTTTGGCTTATACTTTTTGGTTTATTTTAATCCAAATAAAAACAGTAAAATCCAACCGATTTACTAATTTGATTTTATAACAGGCTCTATTGTATAACAAGAAGCCCAGCTGTCGCTAAGACAGCCGACCGTACTGGTTATCAGTGACCTTCAAGGTCATCTAAGTTCGATGATTTTAATCTCGTCTGAAAGGGCGTATACGATTTTCTATAAGTGATCAATATTAACCTTGGCCTTATCACTGCATGACCATTTCCGAGATGGGGCCACGTATACCTTTCCATTAAAAATTGCGGCCAAATCGCTGCAGATGGAGCCATGGTTACTACACTGTGTCCTGAAAAAGTAAACCCTAGACAATGTACAATAGACATGTCAAATCTGAACTAATCTGAGTAAAATTTCGTACACTTAGTTTTGAATAAATTGCTGAAACGTGCACCAAATTTCGTTAAAAATGTTGTTTTTAGCGGAGTTATTAATTGTTAAATATCGATAATGAAATATCTCCGTTACCAATATGGCGTTATATAAGTAACAGCCTATGTAGTCTTTACATTTGTGTGACTCCAGCAAACAACATCTGATTCTAGCAAAATTTTGTTTCAACAATGGGCCATCTATTGCCAATCAAACTACCAAATTTCAGTTAAATCTGCCAACGTAAACAATAGTTACAGCGGCTTCTGTGAGGTCACCCCAAAACGTGAAGTGCCCAGTATTAAGCAACAGCATGCACAGACAGTTTGTTTAATCCCGACAGTGCCCATGGCTTACTGAAAAATTCCGCGATAAACTTTTTAGCATTATACTTTTCTATTGTCTCAACAGTTTAATTAAAACACGATCGTTTGCAGAAAATACCATTTTGTTATTGTTTACGTTATCGTTTAACACAGCGACCTATGTAACGCCATATTTGTAACGAAGATATTTTGTTATTGACATTCAACAATTAATAACTTTGCTAAAAATAATATTTTTCGACGAAATTTAGTGTTGGTTTCGAAAATTTATTGCGAATTAATTATACGAAATTTTATTCAGATTCGTTCAGATTTGACATTTTTATTTTACAACGTCTAGGGGCTTACTTTTTTTCCGGGCACAGTGTATTGACAGCTTATCGCACACTGCAGTTGTTGCGAGAACTAGAAAACTTCGTCGTACAGTATGCGGTTCACAATAATTTACATCTATGGCGATGGAAATTATTCGTTTGAGGCAAGTGATCACCCAAACAAACATTGCTATTACGCCTAATTCAGCTCCGATTGTAGGACAGGTGCCCCCCGGACACCTGCCCCCCC
>Ga0056128_1008031_pt1 | contig 13335 bp, 6 predicted proteins | sample WorMetLIZISLAND2_FD_71113 | JGI IMG/M metagenome (GOLD analysis project Ga0056128, IMG submission 71113) | Marine gutless worms symbiont microbial communities from Max Planck institute for Marine Microbiology, Germany - Olavius geniculatus... ... | reverse complement strand
AACTAAAAAGAAATAAAATGTATGAAATATAAATAAAATGAGAGTGAAATTGGAGTAGTGCTGATAGGGTTGATAACTTAATATGCGTAGTTCTACCAGCGCTAAAAAAGAACTGCCTCTCCGTCAAATGTTTGATGACGTTTGTCTAACGTCCGGTGCAAGTGCACAACATGCAACGTTTGCCAAAATGATAGACTTATTTGCATAACTGGATATCTGGCATAATTTGCAGTCAACAAATTGCATGTTTTTAATGGTACAGTTTTACATGACTTTTTGCATGCAGTATAGCCTAGCCTTAGACATATATTTCATCTTCATGGCTTAAGTTAACTACATTAACCACCCGCATTTCTCAATTCCAGCCCTGAGTTTTTAGTGCTCCATTTTCCAGTCTTGCATTTTCCACCCCTGCATTTTTGACCGCGTTTGTGCCGCAAATTCCAGTATTGCAAATTTCAGTCTTCAGCATCCCCCAGTCCGCACCAGGAGTCCGTCGTTTAATATAAAGTAATTTGCATGAAAAAATGCGAAGGAGCTGGCTCTACGATGTGCGCTCTTAGAGCCAGCTCTTAGACTTAGAGCGCATAACGAGCATACGTCGTGCGCTTTTATAGAGCCAGCTCGCAGAGCAAGCTTTCTCGTGTGAACGAAATATTATGATATGGCGAAAAAAAATTAGAAATTTATTAGCCTGGCAATGAAATAAATAAGTAATTGTTTATTTACAGTAGTGATGAAACGAAAACTAGTTTAGTTACTTGATTTCATTCGATTGTCATGTAACCGCTGTTTAATGGAATATCCAAACTTTTGCTGCACAGAATTTAGTAACTGAAAGAAATAAATTTATGCATGTGCATTAATTTTTTTAATGCGTGTTAATTTATTAATGCATTAACATGTTAATTAGCACGTCAACTGTGACAGCTCTAGTTATATTGTTTCAGATGGATATTTCTGGAGAACATGTGCGGGATGTGTTCAGCACATTGTACAAGTATCACTTGGATAATTTTCTCTGTGATTTGGTTATTACAACACCAGATGGCACTGAAGTCCATGCACATAGCATTGTCTTGTCAGCGGTATGTTCTGTGCTGCATTTTTTCACAAATATAATATGTATGATACATGTATAGTGTTGTAAATGGGAGGATGAGAGAATGTAATTTTGTTGTTTCTTTTAAGTTCCTCGTATAACCGTAAGTTATGATAATGACAACACAACACTGATTTAGTATTTAGCACCAAGAGATAGTAAAACAGTAAATGGGAAGTAATTTTATTGCACACAAACTGTGAATAACGTCTAAGACAAATGGTGTGCTAGTAGAATGAGAAGTAAAGAAATGTTTAAGATGGTGTCTGATGGTAGGGATAGCTGTAAGATGGCAAATAACAGAAATAGTTAGCACTTTTACTACTGGACTGAGATGTAAACAAATAATGATTGATCTGTTATATAAACTTGACCATACCAGAGCTATGTTGCAAGATGTGTTTGTTTATTTTATTTAGATGAGTAGCAAGTTGCACGAAGCATTCGACAAGACACAGAGCGTTACGGGCAAAGATTTCTTCTATCGCATGCATGTAGCAGAATCCGATGTTGGTGTCATTGAGATTGTTCTGCAGTTTGCATATACTGGCAATGTTGTCCTGCCGCATGACACGCCACTTGACATAATGCGCGTGTTGACTTGTAGTCAAGAACTCGGCTTTGATGCCAGCAAAGTTGCCGGATGTCTTGGTGCCATGCTTGCACTCACAGATCCCAGGTTGGGTTGTGCAGTATGGCATTTTAAGTTTTACTTATTAGTTAACTGTAAATTTTGCTGTTTGTGAATCAAAATTTTAATAATGTTGGAGAATGCATAAATACATGTATGTTAAATTAAAACCAAAAATGGTAGTAGATGATGATTACATGAGGAAGTTAGTTAACTATGATAAGTGAAACTTGCTTAACGCTTAAACTTTTATTAACTTTGCATTGGAGCAGTTCAGTTAAATTTGTTATGACACCATGAAATATGTTACTATTTACTGTATACTGATGTTGTGTATTCATTGATGTAAACAAGACCTTTTTGAAGGCTTTTATCCATTATGAGATATTTCAGTTACTGAATAAGAATTTTTGTCAATGAATATATGGTTAGATGTGTTTAAGTATACTTGATGCCAGTTGATGGTGACCATCATAACATAATTTTTATTTTACTCTTTAACTAGTTAACTGCTGTAGAAATATTTAGTAATGATTGCTAGCAAAAGTCTTGATATTCTCTGAACTCCTATTTGAAGACCAAGACTTTATTTTTTTATGCACGAAAGCAGCTAGACTGCTTTTGCGCTTCTTAGCCATCACAATTTTGTCTGTCTGTCTGTCCATCACACCAGTGGATCAGTCAAAAATGGTGCAAGCTAGGATCACCAAATCTTCACCATCGGCTGCTTGGAAAACTGGTTTCAGGAATCGTAAAGCTTTTCCATAAATTAGGAGGGGGTTACCCTGAACAAAGGCACTAGATGAGAGGGGGGTAGGAAAAAATTAGCGATTTTTAGCCAATAAATCACTGTATCTCAATAATGGTGCGAGGTAGGGCCACCGAATTCAATGACCTTGGATGCCAAAATATGGGTTTTTATGCTTTTTTGGTGACTTTTGTCTGCGAGACACATTTCAAGAGCGAATTGCACTGAAATCAATTGAGATAGACATGGAGAAGCTGCATGTGAAATTTTCAGCATTGAACATAGATTTCGGTGGTCCAAGTCTCGATTTTCTAGGTTCAAGGAAACCTGTGCACGAGTTCATCAAAGAGCGGTATCCCTGTAAAAGTTGTTATATTACCGTTGTTGGCCAGTCTTTCGTCAAAACGGTTACAGATAGGCATGGGCATGCTGCCTATCACAATAAGCACTAGTGATGAGCTTTTTAGTCATATCAACATCGATGACTTTGAAAGACCCTGAACTTCCAAAATAAGGGGTTTTTCATGATTTTTGCAATCTTCGACTGCATCGCACACTCCAAGAATGAACTGCGACCAAATGGCTGGAGATAGACTGACAGTTTGTGAGCAGGAACTGCTATAGGCTTTTGTGCATCTCGTGAGTATTAGCTCAAATTTTTTGTTTGTCTTTGAGGCACCTTGAGTCCAAAGCCTCAATAATGAGACTCAAATCCTTGAGTCTCAAGGATGACATCAGTCACATCACTGCTTTTTTATTTTAGTGTACTGTGTTGAACCAGTGAGTACCTGTCAAGAGCTGATTGTTTTGTACATGTGTCACTGTGTGTGTAGTGTTGTTGAAAACATGCCTCCGGTCGAGTTGACTGATGAAGAGATTTGCCTTGAAGTTGTTGAGCGAAGTGACTCGGCCCGGTAGCTCTGGGTTGCAAAATGTTGACTGTTTTCTGCTTCGACACAGCTGCTGACAACCATTGTACACTGAATACATTTCATCACTGGAAGCAGTGTTATGAACTTTGATGTCATTACATATGTGCCTATGTGGGCTGTTCCACGAGTACTGAGTGATGGATCAATCTTAGAACATTTTCTGTCGGATAATGGCATGTTATAATGTGATTGATACGTCTTGGGTTGAACAGTTGCTTGCAGAAATGCGGATGCCAGTTCTGTCTGTGACGGTACAACTGTGAACAGTCATTTGCTTGTGGTGTTCTGAGGGTTAGTTGTGAACTAGCAGCTGCTGCATTGACAGCGTGACAGTTTGTATGCATTTTTAGATTTGGCTGATAAAGTTAGTGATTAATTAATTGATTAATTGTTAAAATTTTGTCGATTAAAATGTTTTCAATCAGCTAAAGTTTAGTTAAAATTTTGTATTTCTTAACACCCAAAAATGACTTATGTTGAACGTTTGTAATTCAATTTTTGCTTTGCATAAGGCATACATGTAGTCAAGAGTTGTGCTTGTATAATGTTACTTTAAAAGTCTTGCAAAGTGCAGACTGCACTTGTGAGCTTTGACTACACAGTTTTTATAGGCTGCTGCATTGTCATCATCATCGTTTTTTCGATTTTGCCTTAGTTTGCAAAAGATAACAACAACCAGTGAAGTTTTTGTGGTCTTTCTTGACTACAAAAATTAATCGATTATTTTTCAATTAAGTTTTAAAAATTTTAATTATTAGCAGCGTTTTTTGTAGATACTACTGGCACTTGAACATTCATTGCAGTAGTTTGTTTAGCACTAAACGTAGCTGTCGTGACAACTGACATTTGATGCTTAATGATGTATAATGCATTGTGTATTGTGTACAAAGCAAACTTTGTTTTTGCATGACCAAAGTCCAGAATGCAGATAATAGTTTTTTGTGTTACACAAACTGTTCTATTTTATTAAACGTGTTAGTTGAGAACTTGAAACAGTAACTAATGAATGTCAACAAATTAGTAAATGAAAGTTGTTGTTTGATGAATTTTACAGCTACTTTCACTGCTGTGTTGATTAACTCCGAATTTTTTTTAACTTTCTTACTGCTACTGCAGTATGCGTATACATTTAAGCTAAGGTATACCCGTTTAAGTAACGTGGAACATTTTGCACCATGGTCCATAAAAACATTGTACTTTATTTTGGAGAACAACTCCATGTTTCTTGGTGGACGTGTACACTTTTCATATCGGTACAGGAAGTGTTGAAATTCATCGAGAAACGAAGTTATAGTCAATAATTGAGTGACACTTTCTTGTGCACCATGGTGTACGGTGTGAGCCTGTGTACAAAATTTGTCCTGGTTGTGTAAAAATACACAATTTTTACACAATTTTAGGTTGGTTTAGTTGGTTAGTTGCTTGGCTTAATGGATTTTTACTGGATCGTTGTATGCTTAGGAAATCATTGCACCAGTTTGCTGCTGTGAATGTTGCTTTTTGTGTTTGCACTGAATTACATTATTGCATTGTTCAGCGGATGTATCCTGAATAAAATGTGTATGCGTGGGATGTAAACTGAATGTGAACCAGATATAAGTCTGTTTTTGTATACTGCAATTTATTAGCTGATGTTCTTTAGAGACTACTCGATGCATAGACTTATTCTTAAGTCATTTTGCTGTTTAGTGCACTCGTTGTTCAGCTTAGTGCCTATGCAGTCACTGGCAGCGTCTTAATTAGAGGGGGGGGGTAGTGTGGGGTCAAAAAGTAGGAAGGGCAGAAAGTCGCAATTTTTCAGCACGCGGCTGCAAATTTCAGTGGTCATATTGCATGCTCAGATTTTTAATTTTGTTTTTAAATTGCCCCCAAATGGGGGTTTGGGCCTCAAATTGTGTATTGTATTTTATGACACTAAAATTTAGGGGAGTGCAGTTGCCCCCTCCCTCTTCTGCCAGTAGCCTACATCACTGCTAGTCACTCAGAAAAAAAGATGATATTCTCTAACAATGGTGCCAGTTTAATTTTAGTGGAAAATAATGATTAATTATTTGCTAATTTTTGAAAAGTTAGCTTCAAAAATTTTTAACTGTTGCCAGCTGTAATTACATTAGTTGTCCAGTCACCTTCTGTCTTGCCAATCGAATTCTGGAGTTGTCCGAAATCTAGTGCACTGTTGATCTGCTGCCCTTAGCTTGAAGACATTTAACTCGAACATGTCCTTGCCAACCTATAAAAGTCTATTGAATAAATGTCAAGGTCACGTGGTTTTTGGACACTGCTGCTACCGCGGACAGTTGTCTTACATTTATATTTCACAAGGAAGTGTAGCGACGCCGTCATAGCGTGGTTGGATAATAATAATCGATTTATTGCAATTTTTCCAGAGTATGCCAGTGAAAGAATTTTGAAAATTGGTTAACATTTGGCGAAGATATGGACTCGCCACAGTCCTGACATACAACTATTAAATGTTACTGTCATTACGTCAAATTCTTTTGCTTACGTACTGTATTAGTTGCAATTAGTTATTAGTTGCCTATTAGTTGCAGCTACGATTGATGGCCCATTGGTATAAAAGCCTATTCAATACATGCAGGTTAGCCATATTTTACACTTCACATGTTATGCGTAGTTTTTACAGGGCGTCAGCATAGCTTGTTATGCAGATGCTCTGTCTTAACTATGGAGGAGACGTCCGTCTATCTGTATTGTGTCAAAACGACGAAAGTTACGATTATGAAATTTTTACTGTCTTCTCTACGAAAGACTATTAAGCATTAAAGGTTTTTTGTACAATAATGCGCTATGTAAATTTACATTTGATATTGGACAATTTTATAATCTGAGTTTCCAGACATTCGAAAGGGGTAACCCGTAACCCCGATCGAATTTGCTTAATAAGAGGTAGTTAGGGAAAATGGTCGATCTTTCTCACACAAGTCGCTGTAGCTCATCCTATGCTCATGGGTCTAGCGCACGAGATGAATGGCAATGGCGTCACTAACAGCGCTTTCGATTGCTACAAAAATTGACGACATTGTATAATCTTGAACGATCGTACAGCAGCACTGTTGTACAAATAATGTGTCTTTAGAAGCTCGCTATAAAAATTTGAAATGAGATAGACCGCACTATTAGCAGCAACAGTGTAGGTCAGGGACTGTACTTTCAGGCGGTATAAGGATCATAGGGAAATATTCGTCGGGGTTCCTTGGCGAGAGGGCGTCAGTCAAACGACTGTGGGTTGGCGCTTTTTAGCAATTTACATTCTTACGCCTTCCGAAGTTTTCGAGTTTAAACCAGTACGAGACACCACAGTTTCTGTACGGCTTTCCAGTGACGCGTACAATGTTTGACCTTGAATGACCCTAAAATGTCAAGTTAGACCAAAACCTGTTTTCACCGTCGGTATGACTAGATTTTTCTGCCTCAATTTTGGAGACAACTATGTAAAAATGAATGAAGATACTACCACATGCATTGTCAGCAAAAGAATGACCAGTTTTCGGCGATCTAAAGTTTAGCGTATGCGGATATTCGCGAGGGTTTTTGCAGGAAGAGGCGTCAACTGACAATGGGTTAGTTCTTAGGAAGGATACATTAAACAATTGTGGGTGCTATTATCGTAGACTCGCATGCCTCCACTACTGCTATATGTAAATTTGCTTTCAAAAAAACTCACACTTAATGTAGGCCTAGAATTAAACACAAATTCCGTGAGTAGCATTATCATGAGACAAAAGCACAAAGATGACGCCCGGTTCTCTAAGCGTTAGCTAAGCTTCTTGTTAACTTTTACGCGCGACAGCAGGAACTGCTATAGCGCGTCTTAGCCATCGCAATTCTGTCTGCCCGTCCGTCTGTTCGTCACACGGGTGGATCAGTAGAAATCGGTGCATGCTAGGATCGCCAAATTTTCACGGTCGGCTGTCTGGAAGACTCTAGTTTTAGGATCAGTGAAGCTTTTCCATAAATTCGAAAGGGGTCACCCCAGCGAGGGCGCTAAATGAAATGGGGTAGAGAAAAATTGCGATTTTCAGCCAATAAGCCGTTGTATCTCAGAAACGGTGCGAGACAGTGCCTAGGTTACTATTAATCACTGATAGAAAGTCCTACACTGGCTTTTGATTGGTACCGAAAGCAATGACCTTGAATGCCAAAATAAAGTTTTTTGTGGATTTTTTGGCGACTTTTGGCTACGACACACATTTCAAGAGCGAATTGCGCCGAAATCGCTAGACTGGGACAGTCTGCGTATGGAACTTTCAGCACTAAACGTAGTTTTCACTAGTTTCAATTTCGCTTCCTGCGTTCAAGGAATTCTCCGTACGAGAGCATCAAACTTGGGCGCCCCCTTTAAAATTCTCGCATTCAGCCACTCGAGCCACGCGAGACGGTGGCGCTATCTGGCGTATGTGAATGCATCGTACCCAATGTCAGTTGCTGGGGTCGGTCAGCTTAGATTTTGTTCGCAGTGAGCCTTCAAACATGCACCGCTGTCGCGCGTTCCCCTTTGCGTTAGCTATGCTTTCTTGTTTTATAAGCGCAGGCGTCGTCACATTACATCACACAGCCTAAGCTATTAGTCTTGTTGACTACATGGCATCAAACATAATGGTTCTATATGTACGCAGCCGACGCGTTATCATATTGGGGCTAATCTGTGTCTTTCTGCCGTCGACTTATGCAGGTAATTTTATTGGCTAACATAGAAAATGCAATTTTGTTTTAAATATGCATACGCTAGCTCTTAATGCATAAATTTACGTCTAACATAATGCTCGATTTGCAACGGTCTGGAGTTGAACCCGTGAACCTCTGCAGAAAAGGCAGTTTTACTTAGAACTTGAAGAGACCCAAACAACAAAAGGGTTTCTAAATCAATCTTTTTTCTTTGTTGTTATTGTTATTTTAATGCTAAACAGTACAGGGAGGGAGAACATTACATGTAGCCGGCTCTGGACACTTTGCATTTTGCACTGTTTGATGATGTGACAGACCTGTTGACGAAAGTTATAGGCCTAAATAGAAAAATAACGTGCATTTTATTTTAGCGTTGACTAAACAAGTAGCGTAAATTGGATATATTTTTAAACAAGCGGACAGGTCGCTACGCTTCCTGTCCGCTTGACCTTTGCCATATTATCGGCCTGCGGCCTCCATTTTCGGCCATTCGGGCCTCCACAGCTTGATTTTTTTACATATAAAAACGTAAATGTGAGTGTTTTAAAATGTATTACCCTGTGTAAATGAATGCGCGTGATAAACGTACTGCCATTGCAGTGATAGCAATAAGCCTATTCTATTTGCACACAGTACATGCAAGGCCCACTGGCGACAGTGATCCGGTGAGATGATACACCTGTCCTTGCACCTTGAACGTCGGCATCCAGCCTTCGTCATTGCATTTTTGCGTGGCGCCGAATGACGTCATCTGGAAGCACGCGTTATACCGCATGACGTTCGTCTGAAGATCCTTCGAGTCGTCGTGAGTTCCAGCGAGCAGTGATGCTAACGGCTCGGGTGCTGTAGGCAGTGGCGGCAGAAAAACGTTTTACCGTTACCACAATACATTCTAAGAGGATCTTTCTGAAATATTCGTGCATGACAATGTTGACATTCGACAGACATGGACCCGATAGAAAGTGCGTGATCTGCTGAGTAGTCTTGGTCGCGCGCATAACAGAATGCTGCACGTAGTGACGTTTTCGATCGACGGCGTCGCAAACGATCAGCTGCGTCGGTATGCGCATTCTCGGCTGCTTCCTGTCGTTTCTTAGCGTCTAGCAGAAAAGCTGTGTCGCGACAGATCACTTTCTTTCGTTTTCGCATTGCTGACTATACAGAGCAGTTTTATTTTAAAAGTCAGATTGTGAACTGTCAACCTACGCGGAAAAAGTGTGAAACTATGGCACCGTGCTCCGAAATGGTTCTAGGCCTGCTCGTCCTGCCACATACGTGACGAGTTGGCGACGTGAAATTGGTTGTCCATTCACGTAAATGTGATGTACCGGTATGCGCTGCAGCGCTGATGATGCGTCACCATGGTGACGACGTTTATATGACGTCATAGCTCTGCTGCGGCTGTCGCAGCAGAGCTGTGACGTCATATAATCGCGGCTTAAGAGATGTGGCTGCAAAATTTTAGAAAAAGTGAAATTTTCTGAAACAAATGACCCCTCAGCGATATCTGAACTAGCCTACAGCATGGCCACGTTCGACATGGGTCTGCGTGCAAAATTTCGCAGCCGTACATCGTGCCGTTTAGAAGTTATTGGCGGTCGCATCTCTCAATCACAATGCAGCACAGTAGCGCTGACACTGTAAGGGCGATGAACGTTAAGTATAGGAAATGGCGTTTGGGGGATCCTGTACCTCCGAAACCCCTTAACTGATTTCCATAAAACTTGGCAACAGTGATCACATCGCCTACCTGACCCCACATGCAAAATTTGGTTACAATCGGTTCAAAGGGGGCGTGGCTGCGCATGCGCGAATTTCGCCGTCAGGTGACTATTTTTTCCCTTTTTTCTTGCGCACGGCTACAGACCAGCCCGTTGGACCGACCGACGCCGCTAATAGCTCAAACGAAGCGTCCTGACGCCGGACACATTCGTTATATGTTTTCGATTATTTTTTAAAAACTTACCTCTTTTTATGCCCCAATTTTTAAAACTTTTTAAACGATTGCATTACAGCCTATGGGGATTTCAAAGCGGCATAACTAGGTCCCCGTAAGAAATAATTGCGCAATGTGTTTACCTACCCTTATTTCCGGGATCGGGCAATCTAATGATGTCATTTAAATTTACCCCGCTGTCGACCCCTATTGCCATAGCAACCATTCAAAAGTTGCAAAATTTTGCATTACAGCCAATGGAGAGTTCAAAGCGGCAAAAGTCGGTCCCCGTAAGAGATAATTGCGTGCTGTTTGCACCTATCGCCGTATTTTTGGGTTCGGGCTATCCGACAGTGTCACTGAAATTTTTTCTCTGCCGACCCCCGTTGCCATGGCAACGAATTATGGGACAAAATTGACTATAACTCGGCCCCCGTAGAAGATAATTGCGCGCTGTTTGCACCTACCCCCTATTTTCGGGCCCGGGCTTTCCGATGGTGTCATCTAAATTTCTCCCCTGCCGACCTCCGTTGCTATGGCAACGAATTTTAGCAAAAAATTGACTATAACTCGGCACCCGTAAAAGATAATTTCGCACTGTGTTTACCTACCCCTTATTTTCGGGGTCGAGCAATCTAATGGTTTCATTTAAATTTACCCCCTAACGACCCCTGTTGCCATAGCAACCATTCAAAAGTTGCAAAATTTTGCATTACAGCCAATGGAGATTTCAAAGCGGTATAACTCGGTCCCGGTAAGAGATAATTGCGCGCTGTTTGCACTTACTTTCCCTATTTTCGGGCCCGGGCTTTCCGACGGTGTCATTTAAATTTCTCCCCTGCCGACCCCCGCTCAGGCCCGTCGAGAGGCACAGCGGGGCGGGGGAAACATTCTTGCGGGGCCCAAACATTTTCCCGGGGCCCCTCTGGGAAAATTTTTATTTTATTTTTTCAAAATGGTACATTCTGGCGTACTTTATATTTTTGGCCGACGGCGGGGCCTTCAAACATCGCGGGGCCCGGGGAAGCTTACCCCCTATCCCACCCTCTCGACGGGCCTGCCCCCGTTGCCATGGCAACAAATTTTGGGACAAAATTGACTATAACTCGGCTCCCGTGAAAGATAATTGCACGCGGTTTGCACCTTCCCCTTATTTTCGGGTCCGGGCTTTCCGTTGGTGTCATTTAAATTTCTCCTCTGCCGACCCCCGTTGCCATGGCAACGAATTTTGGGAGAAAATTGACTATATTTCGGCACCCGTAAAAGATAATTGCGCGCTATTTGCAGCTACCCCCTATTTGCCCGGGCTATCCGATGGTGTCATTTAAATTTGTGTCCACAACCCCTGTTGCCATGGCAACTAACCGTTTTTATTCAAAGACAAAATTGGCTGCAGCAGACATTGTTACATCACACAAATTTTTTTCCTTGCACCAACTTCCTTTACCCGCCCGGAGGTATTCTGAAAACAGTAAATAAATTTACTGTCGTATAAAATTCGGCTAAAAATAGCAAAAATCAGAGCAAAAAACTTTAACAGTTCACAAAGCTATGTATTTTTGCTGCTTTCAAGTTTTGACTCATATCGCCTTTACATTTCTTTCTAAATTGTTGAAGTTTTTGGCTCTTGGCTCTGATTATTATATAGGCCTACACTGTGTCTCAAAAAAGTATCCCTGACATTTTCGACTGTAACTTGAAAACCAATTATCAGATATTGGTAATTTTTGGTACAAATATTCCTGACAACTTTCCATCAAATGACCATTCCACTTCACCCAACTTTTGCACTACCTGAGGAAAGCACAACCAACGAAATATCACTTTTTTATCCGAGGCGATATATGATTGCTTAATTAACATAACGCGTAAAACACATTTTGTTCACATTTCTCACAATGTGGCTAACATGTCATTCAGTTTTGCATTTTTCAACTGCTTACAGTAAAATTGCTTGAAGTGTTGGCCCACTATGCGAACACAGGCAAGGAGACGCTTTCTCCATTTACTGACAGCAGGATCGATAATTTGCTGCTCCAGACCAATCCAGGCTGTACCAGTCGCTTCTTGACTTCACAAACATTCTTAAACTTCATCTGGTAGACACACTGCTGCAAGACCTGCTGTTGGGGCCGACAAATTAAAATAGATAAAATTTATTGACGTTTTTTCATTCATTTTAACACGTATTATGCTTGCTCTGCTTTCCCCATCGTGCAAAAGCAGACGTTGGGTGAGGTGGAAACTAAAACATTTATTAAATAGCCAGTTGTGTCGGAAATATTTTTGATAAATATTATTAAAATCTGCTAATTTTTATTTAAGGCAAGATCGATAATGTTGGGATGTTTTTTCAGGTTTTTTTTATTTTAACACTCATTCGCCTAATCTGCTTTCTCTAGGTAGTGCAGAAACGTGCACTGGGTGAGGTGGGAAACTGAATGGTCATTTGATGGCAAGTTGTGTGAGAAATATTTGTACCAAAAATTATTAAAATAAGGTAATTGATTTTCAAGTTACAGTCGAAAATGTCCGAGATACTTTTTTGAGACACAGTGTAGATCATATCTTGACCCTTTAACGGCCTTAAGCCTTAAATGAATTAACTCACTCTCTATTGTGAGTTAATTTATTTAGTAAATATTGCTAGGCCTACCTTATATTGCTTTTGCAGAATGGTTTCGAGCTAGATTAGTGAAAGTACGTTTATCATGTCAAACTGGTCTGTAGCATGTGAAAGTCACGAATTTACTTGCAATAATGGACGCTGCATTGCAAACGAATTTCATTGCGATTACTTTGACCACTGCACAGATAAAAGCGACGAAAGAGGCTGCCCCTACCCACCAGGTAATGCATTGTGTGCTTATATAAATGTGATAATAGTTGAAGAATGAAAGAGTGATTTTTCAGATGCAAAGAACAGTCGTCAGCATAGCCTGCCACGTAGATGTCCTGTGTTAGCTATGATCGGGGCGTCCGTCTATCTGCCTGTCTGTTCGTCACATGCACGTGTGTTCTATCAGAACGACGCAAGTTTGCATCATCAGCTACGTGAAAGTCGGCCCTAGCACAATACCCCGTTTACACGATAAAGCAAACATACAGCAAACTTAAAGCATACGTCGTGCACGTGTATTATAGGCCTATGATGAATACGTTTGCTTCATCTTCGCTGCATGTTTGCTTCATGTTTGCTTCGTCGTGTAAACAGGGTATAAAATACATATCCAAAAATTTAAATGGGGTTAACGAAAATGGATGGAGAAATAACGATTTTTAACAAACAAATTACCATAC
>Ga0056128_1008029_pt1 | contig 13336 bp, 6 predicted proteins | sample WorMetLIZISLAND2_FD_71113 | JGI IMG/M metagenome (GOLD analysis project Ga0056128, IMG submission 71113) | Marine gutless worms symbiont microbial communities from Max Planck institute for Marine Microbiology, Germany - Olavius geniculatus... ... | reverse complement strand
TATTATATCTAGCTAATTAATTTTTTCAATAATTCGGGTCACTTTGGGCCCCCTTTACCGTGATGGGCCCCTGGGCCCCCCGGCATTGCCGGGGCTGCCGATGGCTAGTTACGCCACTGGACGGAAGTTTTAAAGAGACGGACGGCAACTAAAACACAGAATTAGGCCTACATTTTTTACGCCCGAATACACAAAGCAAACAGAAATGGCATAAGCCCAAAATGGCTTATCAGAGCTTCAGAAAACAGATTGTAATTAAAATTGCCGCCCAATTAATTTCGGTTTGCCGGGAAAAAGCTGCCTAGCCTAAGTGAAATTTTAAAAAAAACAATTTACAACAGTTGTAGCTGGAAATCTCCCCATTCAGGGAACTTCAGAGGCAAACTTTAAATTATCAGCACTTTTGTTTCCTCTGTTGGAAATCTGCAGCCGTCTGTAGAAAAATTAGACGCACAGTTCTTTTTCTATGGGTTCTGAATCCGAATCAGCACATCGTGTAATAAGTTAGGCCTATATGACATGCTTAGATAATTAATTACAATTACTTTAATATTATTATTTTCCTATTTCGTAATGCTCAGTGGCGTCATTTCAGTAAATCAATGGGGTCTCACTTTCCTCCCCTTCCTTTCTCCTCCCCTACTCTTCTTTTAGCTCTTTTCCGCCTTTCTCCCCTCTTTTTCCTTTCTTCTGCTCCCCTCCTCTTAGATGTAGAGTCCTTTAAATTCAGCTACGGGTTTTGGGTGACTGCTGTAAGCTCCCCCAACACGGTGTGGGGCACAGCCTCAGCCGAAATCAAATTTAGTGCACGTGCACTTCAGCCTTACGACGTAGCATGCGACATCTGCATGGTAGCAACAATTTGAATGACTTTCCCGAGAATCAACTGACCAAATTTCCTTCAGTTCACACCGCAAAGATAAACCCGAACCAAAAGTGTGTCTTCAGACGTTTACGCAAGACAGTAACGCAGGACTCAGTGAGAAAAAAAATAAAATCATAAATCTTTGAAGGTCCGTAGACTCCCCAACCCCTATCTTTTTTGCTAGACGTAGGCTATATGTAATTATAATAAATAGGCCTACCCGGGGTTTTGCGAAGCATCGTCGATGCCTGTCAGTTGATGCTGCTGTGTATCTGCCTTCATCACAGTTAACAGACTGATACTGACGTCGCAATAATTCCTCCAACGCGTCTACCACACCGAGCCGGTATTATGCCGTTATACAACACCGGTCAGCGGTAGAACAGCTGCATTTTCCGCCATAAAACACGACGTGTCGCTCTATCGGTCGTCTGCCGGTTAAATCGTGCGTCACGCAACGCTAGGCCTATAGTGATAGTGCTTGCAGTGAGTGTTCCGTCGCGTAGTATTCCCCGGCCACTATACACGGAACGACTGACCAACGAGAGACGCCTAGATCGTGTAGACGACGGAGCTAGCCGATTAATCGACCCACAGTCCTCCGCGCGCCGGCGCCGCGAGTCGTAACAAGTGCCGTGCGCCGAAGCTGAGAAAATATCAGCTGCTCTATAGCACAGGGCTTCTGTTTACGTTTGCCGGGTAGGCGGGGCCACGCCGATGATTGATGGCGCGATGTCGTCTCTCGTTGGCTGCAGATCGTCATCGCTAAGCAACCTCGAAGCGTTCGTCGGTGCCCGGTGCTGCCGCCAAGCGATTGATTTTGCGTCGCATGCTTTGGATCGTGTCGCAATCGTTCGAGGTCGAAAGCCACTCGACTTTAAACCGTTCAACCGCTGATCAGTAGCGTGTAGTGGCAGTAGATTTTTCGAAAAGATGAAATTTAAGTACCGTTGGATAGGGCGATGTCGAATTTTTGTAGTACGCTGTTAATATTAACCACGCCTCTACCTGCAGCGGTTTGGCCGCAATTTTGAATGCAAAATATTTTGCCTGCAGCCATCACCCATTTGTGTCGAATTACCGTATCGTATCCTGGTAGCGTTAATTGTCGCATTCGATATAGCAGCGTCACCATAGCGTGTATAAAAATGCAGTCACTCGGGAAATCGTTTTTCTCTGCAATCGCAGAAGTCGAACGCTGACTTTCGGATATAGGCGGTACGGTCGGCCCACCCGAACGACAGTTTGGTTTCTTGTGGCATCTTAATGCGATGCTGTCTTTTTCACACAAAAAAGCCTCAAATTTCCGACAGAGAAGATACAGGTGAGCGAAATTCAAATTTTGCTCCTAAATCCTTCAAAATGGGGGACTTTCAGCCCAAAATGTGTCACCTCTGAAGCTACGGCACTACGGCGCTATACAAATGGATTATTATTATTATGAGCGGTGAGCGGTTTTCATCTAACAGGGGGAAAAAACGAAATAAAACTCGTCGTTCGTGCATCCGCTCTCTGTTGTCAGCTCATTGCCTTCGTTTTTTAGCCACCGATTGGATTTGTCGCTGTCAGCTAGGCTAGTGATTATGCCTAAAGTCCGTACGGTTGTCGATGGTCGACGTTTTTCCTGCTTTTCAACTTGACAGGCGCTTACGTCACATGTCGGGGTCGGTCGTCATTCTGCGCGGTGCATGACGGTATTTCCATGTCGTCAGTGCGTGTTTCCGCGGCCCTGGCTTCACATCAGCCCGGTCCATCCCGTGTCACTGTCGTATCATTCACGTCGCTCTATATTATACGGCCGCGTGTCCACGTGATCAGTGTAGCTCGAGACAGCAAGGTGGAGGCCCAGGACTCATCTCATTTTTTGTTAAAACACATATTAAAAACTCAGGAAAATAATTAAGGGTTTTGCTTTTAAAAGGAGCAAAAGGTGGAAAAAAAGAGGAAAAGAGAGACAGGAAGGAAAAAAGAAAGGGAAAACGGGAAGAGAAGGGAAAGGGAGAGGATAAAATAAGGGGACGGGAGGCGAGTCCCTCATTCACATTTTTCGTTACGCCACTGAGTGTGAATGTGGATGGTCTATCGGGGGTGAAGACGCAATTAACATGACATTTTGGGGGTGATACGAAAAGGGGGAGAGTGTCGTTGTCGAAAGCGAAAATAGTACGCTCGAGCTGGAAATAATCGGGACACGTCACACGTCCGAGACTAGACGATTTGCGTCGACGAACGCATGAAGTAGGCCTTTATAACGGGTGGCGCAAAAAACGTCCCGAACTTCGCATAACTATAAGGGCGCGCATACTTTATAGTGATAAATTTGCTTTCGTACATTTGTAGATCAATTTGCAGTCTTACTTACTTGTAAATTTCATTGACCTACCTATAATGTAGAGTAAAAACAGGGATAAAAAAGGAGAAGTTTCTTTTTAACGGCGTAGATTCTCTAGTGAAAAATAGACGGGTGCTGTTAAAGATGTAGATTGCAAAGTAAAAATAGGGGGTAAGTTTTGATCGATCTACACGCTTAACAACCCCCTTATTTTTCAGAAAATTTTTACTGGGCAAGCTGCGCCCGTTCGGTATAGAGATAGAAGCCACTGAGATTAGTGGCATCAATCTAAACTGCGGGATAGCATCATTAGAAGTAGGACCTCTTAAATTTAGCTAGAGAATCAGGCTAGTGCTATAGGCCGTGAGCTCTTCCTGCAGGGCCTGGGGTAGAGCCTAAGACGAAATCGTATTTGGTGGTGCATTTCGGCCTTAAATGTGATATCTGGTGGCAACAATTTAAATGATTTTTCTTAGAATCAATCGACCAAATTTTGTGCAGTTAACACAGACAAGGTTAATAGGAGAATCAATGGTATAATTTACAAGGAAAATTGGAATCGTAAGTCTTTGGGGGTCCATAGATCCCTCCAGACCCCCAATATGACGCCCCTAATTGTGCTTGTGCAGTTAATTCGTTCCGTCTGGCTGACGATCCAACGCTGTGACGAAGAATTTCGCGCTGCTCTGACGCGTGAAATTGGCGACATGCAGTTTTGCTCGGAGAGAAAGAAATTAACGCACCCCGTTAATTAGTATGAATGTTATTAGTTTATAATAATTATTATTTTCAATCCGTCGAGATTCGTCCGATGTCCTGCGGTCACGTGTCGATAGAGATCTGCCCTCTATCAGGACTGTATATTTGTGATAATCAGCACAGTTTTGGGGCCTTTTAATTGATTGCTTTCGATTCGTAATAGGCCTAATAACTGAATTTCAAACTGCCTCATTCACCGTGGGCCTAATAATGCTTCTTCTTGTTATTTTTTTCTCTTCACCATGAAGCGTCAGCATTGTGATGCCAAGATAATTCCAGGGGCGCCTAGCTGCGCCACGGGGACTGTTGCCCATCCCTGCCTTTGTACTTGCACGGGGACAGAATCTAAATCGAGAAAATAATGCATGCCCCTTTGCGCTATATAGACTATAAACTATACTATAGACTTTTAACATTGACGTCGTTTGGTTTAATTATCGCGAGAAGCAAACTTTAGCAGGCGTCGAAATTTAAAAATAGGGGCCCATACTCGTATTTTACAACTTTTGTCCGGTCAGCACGTTTTACAGCTTCATTTGTAGCATTGCTGGTCTGTTATGTGTTTGTCTCAGTTCAGTTTTCACTTGTGGATCTGTGTAGGCCTATTTAGGCATATAAGCGCTCAATGAGCGTGTATAAAATGCCAACTAGGGGCATCTACTCCATCGACAGGTGAAAGCAAAAATGCTTTAAAAACATTGAGCACTAACCTGGGATTTTTTCGCATTGCACATAAACATGAATTTTGGGTATTCAGATCCTAAAATTTGACAAATGCATTTCCCGGACCTGTGGACTACAGTAGTCAGTACTTTTGAAGAAGAAAGAGGAAAAATATAAAAAAAATAAAAAATGGGTTGGTGCGACTTGGGAGCGGTTGCTTCCTGGCGCTTAGGTGGACTGTATTCCCCTGATATCTTAACGTCTGCAATCTAGTGATAAGCCTAATAAGCCATGTCGTCAACTCGCCTCGCTATCATATTCGATCGCCTGTCGATCTCCACTAAGCGGTGCAATTAATTTTTTTATCGCCTTTCATTTTTAAGTGGCAAGTCCGGGACAGTGGACACCTTTCCAGCCAGTAAAACCGAGCCATTCGAAAGTCGAGTGTCACGGAGTGGACCACGGTGTCACGGTACCGAATATTGATCGTCTGCTAATCTCGAGCTCAACTGATAGTTAGCTTTTCCGGAAATTGCAATTGCGCATGCGCAATAGTGGGCGAAATTTTTGTTGTTAAAGTTTTTTGCTGTTTTATCGAACGTTTTCGACATAAATGTCACTTAACTGAAGATCGAATTTAACGACATAACGTGAGTTTATTGTTTAACTCATGTTTACGAATACTTGCCGGTTATGATTGTTATCTGATGCGTTAAATGGGCGTCATATTGTTATTCATGCGTATACGCCCAGCATTTGCGGTGACTGAGTATTGGATGGTGGGATATTATAGTTTGCATGAGTTGGTACGTCAATGAAGAGATAATCTGTGACTGTTTGCAGCTGTGGCGATGGCGACGTTGAGAAAGAAGTTGGTTATAGTCGGCGATGGTGCTTGTGGCAAAACCTGCTTACTCATAGTGTTCAGCAAAGACCAGTTTCCGGAAGTGTACGTTCCGACGGTTTTTGAGAACTACGTCGCCGACATTGAAGTCGACGGCAAGCAGGTTAGCGTACGACTTATAACCGAACTTAAACCATGGTTATGCAGATTAGTCTAAAACATAACTGTGGTGGCACTAAATACCGAAAGCTACCAAAAACGTTTTCAGTAGTTTACGTCATCTCAGGGGACACTTATAGCCAGCCAATAGCTAGCAGCCCATCAGCCCATCGTGTTTCATATTTCACAATTTACTATGGTCACTAGTTATAGTTCTGTCTAGCATTTCAGCTGCTTGTTTGTTATATTTGTACTTGTGACTGGCATTATTCAATTAAATAGTCCCCACATAAAGTAGAAGTCTGCCACATTGGTGCATCAGTCTTCATAAAATAATTAATAACAGACTGTGTGGCGGCTTACTCCTGCTACAATTATTTACTACATGAATTAGCATGTAGGTACTTATTCAGAATTGTAAAATAACCAATAAAAGACTATGCTGCAACAACTCTATATTGCTGTTTATTCAAATATAGTAAATTTTTGTAGCTGAATAAATGGCAAAAGAGTTTTTTATTGACACAGTTTCATCACCGATGCTGATTAACTCGCCATTGACCATCTATTCCAGCACAATCTCAGCATTGTCAGGTGAGATGAGAGAGTCATTTGCACGGCATAATAATGATGACGTTCAAGGTGAACGTAACAAGCCGTAGCAGCCGCACTTCCAAGTTTAAAACTGTCCAGTGAGGGGCGTAAAGACAAGAGCTGTCAAAGCGTTAATTTTTTAAACGAGTTAACACACTTTAATTTTTTAATGCATGCGTTAAAGCGTTAATAACGCATCATTAATATTGCTCATATTGTACGTGGACTACATCAAGAAAGTGACAGGAATGACGACCGATGACGCATGGCTGTGTTGCAGTACCGTGATAGTAGTAGTGAAATGCCAACAAAATAACTTAAATTACTTGAATATTATCCCATCGTCAAATAACTGCTTTTTAGTAATATATTGAAACTCCTGCTTCACAGAATTTAATACATGTTTTTAATGTGCATTAATTCTTTAATGTGTTAGGTTAACACGTTAATTCAACAGCACTAGTAACAACACTGATTGGTTGTGTTTTGTGTAGGTGGAGTTAGCACTCTGGGATACAGCGGGGCAGGAGGACTACGACAGACTCCGTCCGCTGTCCTATCCAGACACCGATGTGATCCTGATGTGTTTTTCTATCGACAGTCCCGACAGCCTCGAGAACATCCCGGAGAAATGGACGCCAGAGGTGCGTCACTTCTGCCCGAACGTGCCAATCATCCTCGTCGGCAACAAGAAAGATCTGCGCCAGGTTTGTCCACAGCTGCATGTAGTGGGGCCCCTCTATTGGATGATGCCCGTAGAGCGGGCTAGAATACCGAATGCATTCAATTCGCTCGTTCAAGAATTAATCAGATTTGTTGAAAAATCATCGCAAAATAACTGACGACTGATTTAAGCTCAATCCACATGATCAGTTCTGCTGTCATGCGTATAGGAAATGTATTTTTTATGAGCGATGGCAGCCCCCCCCCAATGTCGCTAAGCCCTGGACAAATCATTCTTCTACCCCCCTCTTGACGAGCCTGGTTTACTTGCTTCTATCGTACATTGGTGGTGACACCCTTTGTTTTTTGGTGCAGCAAGAATTTGTGGTACATATAAGTCACTGAACCTATGAGCAGAAGATGCTGAAAACAAAGGGTAACATGAAAGGGGGTTTTACACGCGCCAGCCAGCAATAAGGGTTTGTATGGTCTGTTGTTATCGGGGTCTGGAGCAAAGCCCCGGCCTCTAGTGAATTTTTGATGTATGTGGCACTATGTGAATGTTGACAGGATGAGCCAATAAGGCGTGAATTGTAGAAAGTGGGGCAAGAACCTGTGAGACCGGAGGAGGACAAGGCAATTCCACTGTTTGCCAGATTACTTCTGTGCTTGTTGTTAATCATTGTGATCTGTCGATGTATTTACTCTATGTATAATTGTATATGTTGACAGCATGAGATGATGAAGCACTAATTAATGAACCGGTCAGACCGGTGGAATGCAAGGCAATTCCGCCTTTCTTTACTTTGGCGCTTGTTGTTAATGTTTGTTCATCTAAGATGAGTGTATTGTGTGAATGTTGACAAAACGAGGCGACAAAGTGTGAATTGATGAAAATGACACGGAAGCAGGTTAGACTAGAAGAGGGCAAGGCAATTCCGCCTATTATTGGATTACTTTGTTGTTAATTATTGTGATTGTCATCTGTCATCCTATTGTGTATTGTACAATAGGACGAGATGACGAAGCATGCATTGATGAAATGATGACCTGATGAGGGGAAGGCAATTCCACTTTTTGCCGATCTACTTTGGTGCTTGTAGTTGTAAATCACTGTATTGAGTGTCAGGGTGGCCACAGGGCCTTGAAAGTCCTTGGAAAAAATGCTCATTTTTCCAGGGCCTGGAAAGTCCTTGAAAATGGAATAGGTCCTTGAAAGTTTTGGAATTTGATGTAAAAGGTCCTTGAAAGTCCTTGGATCTAAGTACAGTAATCATTGATACCTAGCATTAAAATTTTGCACTTAATTCGTACATCATAAATATCCAGTACACAACATTTTACTTACTGAGTTGCTGGATTACTTAATTAGTGTTACTTACTTTGTGACTTGTGAAAATCTGTAACTTGGCAGAAATGTCGATGGAATAGGTCTGGAAAAGTGAGTTTAAGGTCCTTGAAAAGTCCTTGAATTTTTTTCTTCCCAAACTGTGGCCACCCTGGAGTGTGTTCTGTCGATGTATGGCACGTATGTATGTGTTGACAGGACGAGACAACAAAGCGCGAATTGATGAAAATGAAGCAAGAGCCTGTGAGACCGGAAGAGGGCAAGGGCGTCGCGGAGAAAATCAATGCGTTTGCCTACCTTGAGTGTTCGGCCAAGACGAAGGAGGGCGTCCGACAAGTGTTCGAGATGGCCACCAGGGCGGCGCTGCAAACCAAGAAGAAGAGGAAGAGCCCCTGTGTGCTATTCTAGCAGTGTCCTTACCGATAGCAGGGTATCTCCTATCAACCAGTGCTCTGCTCAGCTCAGCAGATAGGGGTCCGACTCAGTCATGCTACGGTCTGCTGGCTGTGCAACTACTATACAGGGTGGGCCAAAAAAAAACGTGCCACTTTGCTTTTGTCCAAATCTTCCCCAATTTTATTGACCGATTTTCAAAATTCTTTCACTGGCACACTTTATGGACATTGGTGTATAGATGCATATAATAATGGCATTATTGCAGATTGTCTGCAGAGTGTGCCATCAAAAGTATTTAAATAGTAAATCGGTCAATAGTTGGCGAAGATGTGGACAAAAGTAAAGTGGCAGGTTTTTTATGGCCTGCGGTGTGTATATAGACACAACATTCTATCTGTCTGTCTGTCCGTACTACCATATTAATCCCAGCCTACGTAGAGTGCATCCATAGCTCGTGCTGCTATTTTTGTGGTATTTTGTGTCGACATTGACCGACGTACCGGTAGCTATGTTAGGCTGATAACTAGGCGTTTACGTACGGCACAGTACACACGTAGCCTGTTCGTATGTACTAGTGAACCTGCCTTAGCTGACACGACTGTGGGTCTACTGCTACAGTTAGCAAAATGAATGTTTCTAGGATGCCCGCTGCTGCTGGAATTACGACTGTGTATAAGCAGACTTGTGCTAGAAACTGACATTAATGTGTGTTTTCTTCAGACATGTAGCCAGTACTTGAAGTATTGTGCTGGATATAGGTCCCCTGTTCAAGCCAGGGCTTGAAGAATTGTTTGAAAATCGTAGGTTTGTAGTTTTGAAACTTAAAAATTCCCAATTTTCAGTTTTTAGGGTTTTTTTATTTGTGCACAATAATAGTACTAATCAAAGTCAGTGTCATATTTTAATCACAAGTTTTGTGTTCTGACATGGCATAGTTCACTCAAGAAAAGAAAAGATATGGTGTGGAGAATTGTGTATTTATAACATATAGGATGTTCTTTCTCGATCTTAAAATTTGTCCTGTCTTCTTTGTACAACAAAACCTAAGGAAAGATTGAAAAACCTAACAGCTTTTGCCAAAAAAACGTACATTTTTCCAGCGCTGGTTGAAGTTGTTTTTTGTGCTTCTGAAGAAATAACGTTTGAACAGAATTGTGCCACGTTCAGATAATTTACACATGCGTTGTCTCTAGCGGTTATTGATCTGACTGACATCGAGCTGCTGACGTTTATGCATCGTGATGTACAAAACGTTGAACAGAAATTGAAGCTTTGCAGAGCTTTTGTTCAGGAATTTTGTAGAGAAAACGTTGCATTGTTGAAAGTGTTCTGAACAAAAAAAATTTCCAGCTGTGCCACCTGCTGGCTGCATAGTGCAAGGGGTGGTCAGAAAGTTTTGAGCCACAGTATATTAGATTTACAAATATTCACAATCCATATATCAGTAAAACATAAGTTCATTCGTTTCTGTTTAATGCCCTGTGATCATCATAAATTACTTGCACTGCATAGTGGACACTGCAAAGATCAGATGTCAGATTTCAAAATATTTTTACAGTTACCGGGATTTAATAAATCATTAGCTCGTTACTCTATAAAAGGTTTTGCATAATCTAACAGATCGAGGCTCAAAACTTTTTGCTGCCCCTTGCATTGGTTACAAACTTGTTTGTGACCGACAGTGTAGCTTAAGAATAGAAATAACTCGGGGTTCCTACAGGTCATTCGAATCTGGAAAAAGTCGGGGAATTTGTGTGGTCGGGTAAAGTCAGGGAAAAATATCATTTTTGAAAAGTCAGGGAAAATGATCTGGGATCATGCAGACTGCAGATAACTGATTCTTTTGTGTCTCCAAATATTAAAAAGCAGACAAATTTGCGGCTTCCATTGAACATCCAAAGCTAGAAGTGTTTCAGCTTACCCTGACCCCCCAACCAGGGCCTATGACGTTTGCATACTGCTCGATTAATACGTCATATTGCTCTATTAATACTGTTTCGTTAGTTTATACTATTTCTGACATTTGTGCAATATAGTTATTGTTTTGATAAGATCAGGAAAATTGTTATTCCTGGACTGGAAAAGTCAGGAAATTTTGCTACAGACGACCTGTAGGAACCCTGTGTTCTGGTCCTACTTCTTCATCTCTAAAGCCCAGTTCACACTGGCCACTTGAACAGCCCATACAAATGGTCATTCAAATGACCAGTCTGAACCGGGCTTAACTGTCCTGCTTGTTGCTCAAACTAGTTTTGTTTGCGTAATTTTGTTGAATATACTTGCATTGCAAGATAAAAAACACATTAGCAGTAAGTATATATATCTAGGTCATTTAGAATTGTTCAAGATTAGAAATTTAGAATATCGATTGTGTCGAATATGGCTTCATGAATATACTTGCCTTTCCATTTCGTTTCAGAAATTGCTTGAAATATATCATCAATAAAGTGCTTCACACTCTTGCATTTGTTACTGTAGTGTAGCATGCCATAAAAAAGTTAGCAGTCGACATGGGGTTTAGCAGTAACTAGAGCTGATGAAGCGTTAATTTCTTTAACATGTTAACACAAACATGTCAGTATTGCATCATTAACATTGTTGGGGAGGGGGTGCTGAAATTGCAGTACCTTAAAATGATGGACCATGAAAAAACAATGACTGGAAATTGCAATAACTTGAAAATGAAGGAAAAATTGCACTCTGCCATCTGAATACTATTATTTACAGTGGTGATGTAACGGCAACAACAGTTTATAATTGCTTGACTTCATTCAATTATCAAATAACTGCAGATTAACAAAATATTGGAACTCGTGCTTCACAGAATTAAGTAAACTTATGCATGTGCATTATTTTTTATGTGCATTAATTTATTAACGCTTTAATTTGACAGCTCTCGCAGTGACAAATAATTAAGTATACTGGCGCAAACATCGATTATATGAAATGGATAATTTATTAGCAACAGCACAAGGACTGTCAATAAATGCTAACTAAATGCATATTCACTCTGCAGCCGACATAATAGACAACATTACAAGTCGTGCCTGGCTGTCTATGCCCGTACATGCTCAAACGGAAATGTAGCAAAACCAGAATTGGCAGTTTTACACCAGAATACAGCCGCAACAAGTAGGTCAAAAACTGAAAGTCTGTTTTCACTGCAAAAACCACCATCTTCGTGCATTCGGTGAAAAGAAGCAAAATATAGCCACAATGTGAAAATAATAGGCTTTTAACAACCAGAAAGATCCTGCATTCCATTTCAGCCACCTATTCGAAGAAAAATGAGCCAGCGTTAAGCAAGTGACTTATAGCTTACCCACTGAGCTGTAACCATAGTCCAGTGCACAGCAGGTCTGGGTTTGGATTGCTCACATTCGTTTTTTACGCGCAACAGCAGGTACTGCTGTAGCGCATCTTAGCCATCGCAATTCTGTCTGTCCGTCACACAGGTGGATCAGTCAAAAACGGTGCAAGCTAGGATCACCAAATCTTCACAGTCAGCTGCCTGCAAGACTAGTTTCAAAATCTGTAAAGCATTTCCATAAATTTGAAAGGCGTCACCCCGAGCAAGGGCACTAAATGAGGGGTTAGGGAAAATTTGCGATTTTTGGCCAGTAAGTTGCTATATCTCAGAAATTGCGAGATAGTATGGTACCTAGGTTACTATTAATCACTAATAGGAAGTCGTTCACGGGTTTTCGATTGCCACCAAAAGCAATGGCCTTGGATGACCTTGAACATCAAAATAGGGTTTTCATGGATTTTTTGGCAATTTTGGGCTGCAACACATTTCAAAAGCGAATTGCACCAAAATCACGAGATGGACCAAGGCAGACTACAGATGAAACTTTCAGCATTAAACATAGTTTTCATAGTGTTCAAATCCCCCCCCCTGTGTTCAAGGAATTGTCCACATGAGGGCATCAAACTTGGGTACCCTATTCAGTCTTCAATATACTCGCATTCAGCCACTCAAATGGCAGCATCCACGTGAGACGGTGGTGCCATCTGGTGTATGCAAATACATCGTACCCACTATTAGTTGCTGGGATCGATGAGCTTGTTCGCAGTGGGCCTTCAACTCCCCTTTGCATTAGCTACACCTTCTTGTTTTAGCCAAAAGCAACAAATTATGATTTAGCCACTCGTTAGGTGAAATCTGATATTTGAAACATAGTAACAGGATATTATAAATCTTCCCGGTTATAAAAGCCTGTCAGAATAATAGCTAACACTGCAGTATGCAGCCAAAAACTGAACATAACTAAAAGCCTCTCACAATTCTGCATCAGCACAAATAGTCTTGGGCAGTATGCTGAGTTATAAAACAAACACAAACCATTGAGCAGTGGCGTAACAAAAATCTGCGGGCCTGGGGCTGAGAATTTCAGATGAATTCAGCACTTGTTACATACTACGGGGAGGGGTGTCCCCTTCTCACTGGAAGGTGTCCGGGAATATGGCACTGGCCCTCCCCGGAAATATTTTTTTCTGACGAACAGACAACGGAAGACAAATTTTAAGTGCAAAAAAATCAGTAACATTATCTAAGGGCCTATTATATATTCACATTAGTCACAATAAAACAGTGGAGCTCGGTGGCCGAGTGGTTAGAGTGTTGGACTCAGGTCAACTTCACCAGAGCGAGAGGTCCTGGGTTCGATTCCTGGTCGGACCCCTCAAAATTTCCAGGCCTCAGGACAGTCA
>Ga0056128_1008027_pt1 | contig 13340 bp, 11 predicted proteins | sample WorMetLIZISLAND2_FD_71113 | JGI IMG/M metagenome (GOLD analysis project Ga0056128, IMG submission 71113) | Marine gutless worms symbiont microbial communities from Max Planck institute for Marine Microbiology, Germany - Olavius geniculatus... ... | reverse complement strand
CTCCCGCTGCAGCAGCTGGATGAGGCAAAATTTACCATTTGTAGGTTTTGCCATTTTCCCAAGGTAAGACAGTTGCACTAAATAGATGAGGTGGGAAATGAAACCACCATTCGATGACATGTAGTCTCATTAATAAGTGTGCCAAAAATTATTATAATCGGACATTCATTGTTCCAGTTATTGCAAAAAATGTAGTCACATGCTTTTTTTTGAGACACAGTGTATGTAAATTTGTATAAGTAATAATGTGTTTGATAATGTTATATATTTGTGGCATCTGTATACAGGAATGCAGTGGTTGTGATAGCAGCTGGATTTTTCATTGATAAACTTGGCAACAGATGTTCGTTTTTACTTTATTTATTTTAATCTTGTTTGCTTTCATAAACTTGTTTCATATTTTTATTTTAATATTGAGAAATTTTGTTACCGGTACTGCATTTTTTGTTAATGTCTTAACAGTAGCAGAATAATCAAGCAGAGTTTCTCATGATCCTTGATAACGGAGGGAAATTTGATGCAGAAACGTACTGTATTAGTACCAGTACCATTCCTGAAGATTAAAGTGTGAATGGTTTGACCTTACTTGGAACTTAATAATACATTCAGCTTTATTTCGTCATTTATTGACAGCAGAAAAAAATAACTTAGTAATAATAAGAGTGGCGTCTGTGATGTGTTGATGACAGTGGGCGTTCTGTTGTTTTCATTTCTGTGTCTGATTGGTTCTGCAACATTTGCTGCTGGAACATTTCTGCGTGGAAGTGCAGCGTTATTGCCTGTAATGCTGCTCGGACGCCTTCTGTTTGGGTCTGGCAATGGAGCACTTACCAGTCTGTTTTGTTCTCTGTTGTTCGTTGCCTGCTATACTTATCTGTCTTATGCATATTCATGATGTTTTAATTAACACACAGTGTATGTATTTCATATATACACTGTGTCTAAAAAGATCTCGAACATTTTCGATTATAACTTGAAGAAGAATTATCTGATTTTAATAATTCTTGGTAAGAGTATTCCTGAGACAACTGGACATAGTTTTCCGTTTTCCCCCTCACCCAACGTTTGTTTCTGCACTACCTGAGGAAATCAGCACCAATGAAATGTTGCATTTTTATCTTAAGTGATATTATTACTTAATCTAAATAATGCACAAAACACAAAATTTTGTTCACATTTTTGACACTTGGCTGACACTTTATCCAGTTGTTTCATTTCTCAGCTGCCTGCAATAAAATTGATCGAAATGTTGGCCCATTGTGCAAGCACAGGCATGGGGACGATTTCTCCAGGGGGCCAAAGATCTGGATAGACAAAATTTATTGATGTAGTTTCATTCACTTCAACGCATATTTTGCTTGGGCTGATTTTTTTTAGGTAGTGCAGAAACAGAAATTGGGTGAGTTGTGAACTTAAACAGTAATTTAATAGCCAGTTGTGTCATAAATATTTATGCCAAAAATTATTGAAATCTGATAATCATGCTTCAGTTATGTTCAATTATGTTGTGGATGTTTTTTTCACATTTTTTGTGTATTTCAATGCATATTTTTCTTGTTTTTTTTCTTTTTTGTTTATTATAAAGGTTAAACTTAATGTTCTATTACTATGTGTTGGTGTGCATTCCGCTTGGAAAGGCTGTCCCCGAAATGACCTATACTGTGTCGCGTGGGATGTAGAACCCTACTCACTCACTCACTTTCCCTAGGTAGTGCATAAGTAGACATTGGTCGAGGTGAAAAACTGAATGGTTGTTTGATGGCAAGTTGTGTCAGGAATATTTACACCAAAAATTATCTGAATCTAATGATTTTTGTTCATTTTAGAATTGAAAATGTCAGGGATGTTTTTTTGGAGACACAGTGCATGAGTTCACGTTTCGTCGAGAAGTAGGATTATCTTTTTTTTAATCGACATCCACTTAATCTGACATCCACTAAGAATCGAATTCGATTAACTTTCTTCTTATACATAGATGAACTGAAGTTTCTAAACGCTAGGGGTTGAGAAATTACGCGTATTTTTTTGCATTGGAGCTCTCTGGTGTTAATCGGTAATGCTCGGATTAACTTTGGGTGTTAGCTGTCATTTCCGATTATCTTTCTTTTTATCTGGTAGATAATCGGAAATGTTGGTTCTTAGAAGAAAGATAACACTGAATTCTAACTTCATTTCATGTTTCTGATTATCTTGGTATTTATTCTAAGAAAAAGTGTCGACCGAAGCGATAATCCTACTTCTCGACAAAACATGAACTCACGCAGTGTATTTTATTGTTGTTGAATTGTTCATGTTGTTAGATACAGTTCTGTTGTCCATTACTTGTTTATTACTAGGTTTTCACTGTTATCACTGTGCACTTAGTTGCAGTTCTGTTGAATGTTTGTGTTTTTATATAATGTACTATTGTACTTCAGTAGACATTTTTTGATATGTGTGTTTTGTGTGAATCTAGTTGTCCAGAATCGCATCACAGCTTTCTGGTTCCGTGACAAGGAACTTGCAATGGCGTTTGGCTTTACTATTTCATTTTCTCGTCTTGGCAGTGTGCTGAACTTTCTACTGACCACTCACATTGATGAGGCATTTGGACTGCAATGGACGTTATGGACAGGCGAGTCTATTATTGAGTTACTGATAGTCTTCAGCAAAAAATGTTCCTGCACAATGCACATCATTATCGTCAAACACATTGTAAGCCAGCCAAGCCAACTATCATGTCTGGTAGCAAGTAACACTCCCACAATTACTCGCATTTGTTGCTTGTCTAGTCGTTGTTTTTGTATTTTGAGCACTGTGATTGCATTTAGTTATGAGTACCGATATTGTATTAGTTTATGCAGCACTTTGTGTAGCTGATTGTGTAGTAAGTGATGATATTGTACATGCAGGTGCACTGCTGTGTGCTGTTGGCTTCATCTCGGCTATTGTTGTTGGCATGCTGGATAAGAATGGAGTCGAACAACTCGGCCAGACCATCAGTTTGCAACAAGACTCGAAGAAATTGGTGACTTATAGCATTATGATTTTTTAATTAATTTATGCCAGTAGCATCTTTAGTGGACATCTGTGTCTGTCCCCTACTTACAGCGGAAAAATGGGAAAATGTGATGCAAAGAGAACCAGAAATAAGGCGCAGAGCCCAACGTGAGGCCGCCCGGCACTGTAAATCCGATTGGAGGACAGTTGAGGGGTTGAAATTTCTTTCGCAGCAGTCACGTGGCCCCAACGCAACTGCATTATCATATACATGTATAGCAAGTGCAATGTTAGACTTGGGTGGTTCGAAATGAGACAACAGAAATTTATTGTTTGTGAACTCAATTTCAACATTTTTGCTGCGTTCGATGTGTAATTGATTGTAGTTGTAAACGTCGTTTTCCGTTTATCGATGTCTCTATCCCTTCTCCAGATATATGTGATCAAAGTCTAAAGTTCTTCGAAAACGTGCGAAGTGTCAATGATGGGTAGGTCGGAATGAGCCAACACAACTTTGTGATTAGTAAACCCAAGTCCTCCATTTTTTGCATTTAGCGTGGAATAGATAGTGGTTGAAAACGCCGTTAACCGCTTGTCAATATCTTAATTCGTTTCAGAGATATTTGTGCTCAAATTCGAAAGTTGTCCGAAAATGCGCGCACTGTCGATGGTGGGTAGGTCGAAATGAGCAAACAGAACTTCGTGGTTAGTGGGCCAAGGTTCATCAGGTTTTTTCGTTCAACGCAGAAGAAACGGTAGTTGATAACACCGTTTACCGCTTGTTGATATCATAATCCCTTCCAGAGATATTCGCAGTCAAAGTCGAAAGTTGTCTTAAACCACGCCAAATTTTGAACGTTTTTTGTCTTCCCAAATTTTAAGGGGCGGTGCCCCCACAATTTTGTGCACGGGTTAACACCTCCATCTAGCGGCACATCACCTGGTAAAGTTTTCATTTGGCTAATCCCTTTAGCACCAAAGTTCTAGTGGCTCATACGCTACATTTTAAGCCAATTTTTTTACCCCCCTTTGAAAAAATTGTTGGGGGAGCCCCATCCCCGCTGGGGTAAATGCTAGCAAGACTTGGACATTCTATAGCATGTGTAAAAATTTTGTGGTGCAGCACCCCCTAGGGGCTGAAATATGGTATTCCGAAAAATTCGATTTTTGGGGTATAATTGCACTTCTAAATCTCCGTAATTAGTGAGCAAAAGTTTATCGAACTTTTTCGTAGAATGCGCGAAGCAATGCTGTAGTGCACTAGGTTTTCAAATTTTGGATGTCTATCCGTTTTGGAGATATTCGCACTCAAAGTGGGAAGATGTCCGAAATCGGGCCAAATTTAGCATGTTTTTTGCCCCCAAATTTTTTTGGGGGGCAGGCCCCCAAATTTTCAGACAAGCATTTGTAAGTTGAACATGCTTCCGACTATGTGGCAAAATTTTGCGGAGATCGGCCGACGGACCTCGGAGATCTCGCGATGAAAAAAAATAAGAAAAACTGTTGTAAAACATAAGGCCTTCCGTGAACTACAGTTCCGGGTGGCCTAAAAGTTAGTCACTGGCCTATAATAGAGATAGTTTTGCTGTAGGGGGCCTTGGGTCTCCTGGGTTTCGATTTACACATGTCTGCATATCCGCTGATTTGTGCATTACTGGATATTATTTGAGATGAGCAAATGGCAGTGAATATGATGCGGATGGAGAAAGTGAGAAATGAAAACATTATGGAACCACGAGACAAGGATATGTGTGCTGCTGCCAAGCACAGTGTTCCAGCTGAATGATGTTCGCATGATTTTGATGTATTGTTGCTATTATTGTAGAAAATCATGGACATCAAACATTTTAATGCTCTGTTCTGGCTGTTGGCATTGAGCATAATGTTCTTCTACAATGGAGTCTTTCCATTTGTGGCTGATGCAAGGTTTTTATGTTTTTGTTGTTTTCCTGTTTTATGCAGTTTTAGGTTTTTGCCACAGAAGTAATTAATTTGTTAATCAACAACTTACATTTACTGAACAATAATTATTTTTGTAAAAGAATATGCTTTTGTATTTAGTCTCTTTTTTATTTGTCTGATAAAGATTTTTTGTCTGCTGATTTATGCAAAAACGTATCAGTGGATTTCAGTAAAAATTATTTAGGACAGATGAGAACCAAGTGACTATGTTTTGGTGGCAGTCAAGGTTACATTTCTGATCAGGATCTAAGACTCGGGTTTTTAAGTGATTCTATAGCATCTGCAGCTGTGTATCCACGAGGTGGCAGCACTGTTCTCAGTATAGGTTTGTAATCTCTCATTGCTTCAAGTTATAAGTATTGCATCAGCATTTTGAATGTGCACAGAACTCAATTTTAAAGTAAAATACCAGTCTTAATATGTTGCCTGTTTATATGTTTATATGTGCTAATTTTGTCAATCATCTTTTGTATTGCTGATCCATGAGCAGTCTTTGTCACCTTGATGTAGTGTCTAATGTATTTTGTTACAGCAAGTTTATTCATGATAAATACAATTATCCAGTGGCTTTGTCAGCATATATTGCTGGCTCCGTGTACTACTTGTCAATGGTTCTTTCTCCATTTCTGGGCTTTGTCATAGTACGTTATGATTCTTTCTTATCAATTTCATCATCTCTGTGAATTACAATAAATTAATTTATGGCATATGTTTTTTATTAATTTAGATTTTGTATATGAGTATGATGATTGTGATAATGATGGTGGGCATTATCATTATCTCTGAGCTGTTGAGGGAATGCATAGAACAAGATACATGGAACATAAATAGTACGACTTTATGGTGGCAAGAATATCTTCCACCCTCACATAAGTAGTAAGTTTCTGCTGGGCACAATTCGCAGTAGATGTAAAGATTAAAACTGCACAAACTTTGATTGTCAGCATGTTATTATTGGTAACGCAATAGGTCTCAGTTAGATTCCGGAGCCGCCGAATTTGGCCGTTGCCACCGAATTTTGAGCCTTGGTCGAATATCAGCCAAAAAAATTTGGCTGAGCCGAACTGCAGGCGTCGCCTCAGCCGCCGAAAAATTATTCAGCTTTGGGGTTTCATTTCTTTGCACATTCAGCAAAACTGCACAAAATATACATGGAAATGTTTGTGATGCACATACTTAGTGAATTAGCTCAGACTGTTGAATCTCTATTCTTAGTTACACGACTAGTTTTGAACAGTAGAAGAAGTACGCTGAAGCTGCATAAAATGAACAAAACCATATTTTTGCATGACAATTTCAACTTAATCACAGACAACGCTGCAGCTCCAGCAGATATGCAGTGTGATGTGCAATAATGTGAGCCTGACGCTTGTGAGCCAACAACAGGCCCGTCGTGGCTCTGAATCAGCCACTGGTAAAAGACTTAAAACAGAATCAGCCATATTTTCAGCTGTAAATACTTGTCAGCCAAAACTCAGCCGGAAAAAAATTTGGCTAGCCGGATCTCAGCCGAAAAAATGTGTCAGTTGGAGTTTGGCCCTAAAAAAATTTGGCTCTGGTGTCTAGTCTTAGTCAACGAAGTTTCTGTAAGCCGGATGCAATTAGTACCTGAATGATGGATCTGTGGGCAGGTAAACAGTCTCGATATTTATTTGGCTACCCATCACTGTTCTACATTTGTCAATAAACTGGGTGAATGCTTGCAATGTCACTGCCATTATGACTGTACCATAAACATCGTTGTTGCTATTACTACGGTTATCAGCTTCGGAGCCTACACTTCTAACCGAATATGGGACTTCTTCATTACAGCGATTATGAGATGTCACTGATGCTGGCTGGTCTGGACACGCTCGAGGAACGGCGTCCTTAGCTCACTAAGCGGTTCTTCTGGCGCAGCATCCTGCATGAAGGGTCTTGTTTGTGCTATCTGCTGCCGGACATACGCGACTCTTCGGTGACAAACCGACTGCGCCGCAGCAAGACATTCGAACCGTTGCCAGCTAGAACTAATAAATTTCGAAATTCTTTCATTCCTTACTGTTTGGAACATTTTGATTAGGCCAGGTATTTCTTTGTTTTCTAGTTCTAGCTGGCAGCAGTTCGAGTGTCTGCGCGTCACATCAGATAATCTCTGTAATAACATTCTGTATATAACTGTTTATTGCTGTGACCATGACTATGACTGCTATGTTTTTATTTCGTTCTTTTACGCTTGACTATTTTTTATTGCATTGTATATGTTGTAAGTATTAGTGTGTTGTCTTTGTATGTATGTATGTATGTATGTATAATGTATTATGCCAATCCAGCCACTGGCTGCCATACACAATAAACCGTATTGTTATAACTTCAGCATTGCTGCTGATGCTGTAGGATGTTATTGGCCAGCGTGGAGTACTGGCATTAGCTTGTGGATTGTTAACACTGCCAGTATTTGTACTTCTTGGTTTCACCTACGTGTGGCCACTCGTCTCAACTCTTCTGCTTGGGGTCACCTACTCGTTCGCTGCCGTACGTGTTACAATGGCATTGTTCGTAGCTTTGTGCGTAAGACTTTTTCATTTGGCTTTTATAGTTGTGCTTTAGTTCTACATGATATTCTAAATGCACTGAGACACAGCATTTGTTTTATCCAGTCTTGTAGGCAGACTAAAATATTCATACTTTCTAGAGAAAGAGATTATTGTTGATGCTTGTTATCATATCTGTGTCATCTCATAGACTCATAGTGCCTGTAACAGAAGTGTAATGGAAAGTTTAACAATTAAAATTTTTTTATACATTATAAATTTCTAATGATTAATCAGTAACCGCATGCTTGATCATTATGTTTTGCAGCTCTACAAATAACACAAAGTTATTGATTCACATTTGTATGATTGTGGGCATGCAGGCCAGCCTGTGGCCATCAATACCACTGGTTGTGCATCAGTCAACCATCGGTACTGCAATGGGTCTTACAACGTCACTACAGATGATTGGCATCGGCATATCAAACGTGTGTGTTGGGGCAATTCTTGGCAAAGATAGCTATGACACGTACGTTGCTATTTCGTGTGACAATGCAGACTATTTGAAACGCTTTACAGAAGCTGCCTAACTTAAGTGTCACAGAGTAGGAGCTAATGCGATAGACAGTGACACATACAAGAATTTTGCATTGAATCAGTGATACAGCTGTGATGGTTAACCTGCCACTTTCTAACTCTGGGTACCGGTAACTCGAGAACTAGGACATATACTCTCAAAATAGAAAGTCAAAGATACCACTATGATCACTGGCAATATTCTTTTATCTGTAGGATACTGATTACCAATTTATTTGTTACTGCATCATTGGTTGATTGCTTTAAAAATCAACTTGACATATTTTGGAAAAATCAAGATATAATATATAATTGGAACTAAAATATAATTGGGTCTAACATAGACCTACATTAAGTCAAATAAACATTTTCATTTCATGACTTCAGTAGTGCCATCATTCCCTTTAAGTTCATACGTACATCGAACTTTCTCTTTTCAGAGTATTAATGTAAGCAGCGCATTGTGGTCTTATCTGACATTGATGCACTTTATAAATTGATGTATTACTTACTTACTTACTTGCTTGCTTCCATTTCTAGTAATTATATAATTAGCAAAGAGGTGTTTAAAGTAACCTCTTGTCTGCCATGTTACGTTATTAGAATGGAATCAGCTCTAGGCTTATGTAAAGTGGTTTTATGTACATTGAATCGTTTGTAATTTTCAGGCTGGAAAAGGCGGAGAAGTTGCGACGATGGAAGTTTGTGATGGTCTTTTTACTTGCGAATACCCTGCTCTGTATTGCTGTCACCACTCTACTCAACATTGTCGACCAGAAGCGGGTTACTGTTTAATAGTCCTATCTGATTTATTGCTAATTTTTACTACTCAGTTTTAATTATCAACTATTGGCTCATAATGTGTCACTTACTAGTAATTTAGCTGATTGATTTATTTTTGCAAGATAGCAAGCAATTGGCGAGTGTCAAGAAAATTGATTGTAATAGCATTCTAAGTAACTAGAAATTTGCAGATTATTTGATGTGATATTTTTTGTATTAAATATGAACTACAACAGTAAAGATGGGTCTTCTGCCAAATGGCAGGTTTGTGACAGTCTTGTGTTTTCTGCCTCTCTTTTTTTATTCACGCAATCTTTACTTGTGATATCACATTGTCACTTTGCATTTGTAGGCACTTTCATTCTCTTGTTGATTTGCCCATCATCCTGCCTCTATTATGTCTTGCAAAGCAAGTCTGGCTCAAGACGTGTCCTATCCATTTTCATGTGTAGGCTGTTCGTTATTTTTGTTTTGGCAGTGATTTAGTAAAAGGGGAATGGTGATACAGCAGCGTTTTTTCAGATAGGTCTGCAAAGACACGAAGAGTCTAGCCACTCTCTTTGGACAAAAAATAAAATAAAAAAATAAAAAATAATATAGAACTTGGTGTGAACAGATGTGGTTTATCAGGGTGCAAAAAGTGCGCTTAAATATGTTTGCAGAAGCGGCTGTACCCTGGACCCTGCTGAGGGAGCTTACAGTGCTACCTAAATCCCTTAGCTGGATTAAAGGGGATTCACTTTGAAGGGGAGGAGAGAGAAAAAGGGAAGCATCCCCTTGCACCACTTCTGCTTGTTTAGAATGAAGCCTGTGTATGTTTAGAGCCGAGTATTGAATGAAAGTCGTCGACAGAAGAACGAGCGGCTGCAGAGACAGATGGCTGACATCGGCAGTGATGACATTGTCGATGATGAGGATGATGATGATGATGATGAGCTTCTGTTACCTTCTCAATCACCGCAGCAACCGACGTTTATCAACTGAACGATGGCTGTACATCGTAGATGAATATAACTTTGCTACTGTGTAATTTATTCTGCAGGTATCCTTATAGGTGACATGGGTATTGCATGTTTGTCTCTCTGTCTATCCTTACCAGCTCCTAACTCCAAAACTGAAAAGACAGTAAAACCAAAATTGATGCAAACATTTTCAGGGCAAGTGTAACCTATGTCATGCGCTAATTTTTAAGCTCAGGAGGTCAGTGCAATATGACTGTTACTATACAGCTTATTATGTTTCAGGGTTTGGGTTAGCATTTCACAGTGCAGCGCAGTATATAACTAGGTGGATGGCTGCACTGTATGTCGGCATTGGGCCAACATATTTTTCTAGTTATCTTTACTACAAGTACGGTTTGTCACTGTTAAATGACATTTGCAGCAACATTGAAATATCATGTTTTTCTGCATGGATTAAGTTTGAATTTAACGATAGTCATTTGTCCGCGATACAGTCAGTATTGATGCAGAAATTATCGTGGGGCATTGAGTCTTGTGAAGCAGCCGGTGTGTTTGCTAAGTAAATCAGTCAAAGCTCATCTGTACAGTACTGGGTGTCGGGAATAGATCACAAGTGCATTATGGCTGCAGCACAGTTGCGGGTCGTCATGCCACAGCCGTCATTTTGACGCTTTTGATTATACTGATGACAGTACGTCATTTCAGTCTACTCAGCCTCCTACCTTTAACGAATTGGGAAATAAGCCTAGCGAGGCTGATTTGGGTGGTGTTATCATGCCAACTTTCCCGAGACATCCTCGTGACATGCACAGTGCGTCCAGTTGTTTACTGGTGCGGGCAATAAATGACCGCATAGTGATGATACTGCGCTGCTGTATCATTAGCTGTCACTTCTGAGACTGTTAAGGCTTCTGGTCACGAATCTGACTCGTGTAAGCAGCGCTATATCGTGACTCTACCGTTATTCATAGGTCTAAGCATTGGCAAGCAGCATGTGTGTACATTTAATTATTGCTATTTAACGGATGTAGTCATCATTTATGGCATTTTGACTTTGACCAAGTATTACAATGCGACTTTGCAATAATAATAGTCTCATGTTTTGCATTGTGTTGACATGCAGTACTTATCTCTTTTCATTTTTACATAACTAATTATCGTGACTTAATTTTTTTGTGTTGTGTTAGCTGTTGTGTTTATGAATATGAGTTCTTTGTGAATTCATAGATATTCAACTTTTGTTACTGTGTGTCACATTTTATTGTGAATCGTTTTGGTTTGTGTAATCAGTGTGTTGCCTGACTCTTGTTTGCCAGGTTTGCCTAAGAACTAATATATTCATTTATACTGTGTTTGTAACAGTGTCTCCTCTTGCTTTGTAGTAAACTTATGTTAACTAACTTGCCCCACGCAGCTCTGCGACCTTCAGGTCGGTGCTCATCTCCGTTTATAAGGCCCTGAGCCGGCAGTGAGTGCAAACACAACTCGGCTATATGGGCGGTAGGCCACCTCTCCCATATAGGCTACTGCCGTTACGTTCCCGGCGATGAGGCTGGTACCAAATTATACTGCTTGGTGACAGAGGCACATGTGTGTGAACAACTTGCCCAAGGTCGTTACCTAGCAGTGTATCAGGCAGGACTCGAACCTGCAACCTCCGGGTTACAAGTTTGGCACACAATTCTTTAAAATGCTTAATCTGCTCGGAATGCTTCAGCTGAATGAAAACCATTTGAAAAGCTTTTCATAAAATGTTTAGGTTTCGAAGATACTTGTCCGTTAATGTTTAGAACAATGCTGGAAATCGATGCAATAAATGTACAGTGTAAATTGAGTTGTGCAGGTTACATTTGATGCATGTTATGGCAGTGGCGGAACTACGGGAAGCAAACGGATGCACTGCTTCCGGGCGCCGACTCAAAAGGGGTGCTAGAGGGGCGTCGTATTCCTAGACTCTGTTTTTGAAACAATGTCATACTGTTCTCAATTTCTGACAAACTCCGCCAAGTATAGGCCCCAATGCAGTGAACTTGGCGTATGTAATGTTTTCACTTCATTCTGAGGTTTTGCCTGTCGTTTTGTGTGGGCAGTGGCGTAGACGTGACTTATCAGTGATAATGACGTCATTAAATTGTGATTTCCAGTTAGCTTCTAAACGGTTACATCTGCAAACCTCAAATTTCACATGCTTGTTTTCAGGGATTACCTAATGGCGTGACTGAACAAAGCAGACGACATGCGTCAGGCATGACGTCACCACTGGCCTGCATTGCTGACAATACTGAGCAAAATTCCTTTTATATCCACAAAATGGCCATATAAATAAACAAACTAATATTGCACGCATCACCCGCTTAATATAGGCCCGGAAAACACGTCAATAATGCTAATTTAACTAATCGTATTATTGTAGTTATTGGACTGTTGCGTAAAATGGCCGACCACAAACGTCTATAAAGTCCAGTCACACTAAAGTCTAAGCCCAACGAGGGTCAGTCGGGGTAAAATTCAATTGGCAGCATTCGCTGGCCCATCCCCCAAACCCCCGTATAAACACAAAAATCTCGCAGATATCTCTTACACAAGCCGAGTTATAGCCATTTTTGTCCCAAATTTCGTTGCCATGGCAACCAGGGAGGGTCCGGGGTGAAATTGAGTAACACTATTAGATTGGCTATCCCCGAAAACCATACCCTAGAACCAAAAATTACTTCTCTATCTTATACTCAGCCAAAGTTATGATCGTTTAAAGAATAATTGTTTAATTTTCCACATAGGCGCCATTGTATTTTTTTTATTTTTGTGAATAAATACGTTAAATATTATATTTTAATTTCCCAACCTCAAAAAGGCACTTCCTTGTGCAGAACCGCTTCGTTTGACGTATTAAGCGTAAAAATCCCTTAAGGGGTCTGACCTGTGGGTGCGTTGAAGAAAAAAAGGCATATATAAAGAAAATTTTTTGCGTATATTTCACCCATTTGCCGAGAAGCCCCCCTTGGAGGAATTTGCATAAAATTTGGCGTGACGTGTCCGCTCCCCGACGTAATCAACTGTGCCAAATTTTATCTCAGTCGGTCAGGGGTTTTAATTCTGTGGAGTCGAATTTTTGGATTCCCATAAGAAACAGAAGTCGCCGTTAACGCAGGGCTTGAACTAGGCCTACCGTTCAGCCTGTGATTGTGTTGCTTTTTTTTGCGAGTTGTGTAATATTTGACCGAATGTCATGAAATAAAATCTTTTAAAAATACCTTCTCCACACTTCTTTGCGTAACTGCAACTAGAAGCACAGGAATTTTTATTAGTTTTTAGGTTTATGCCAAATTTTTTGCGAGTTCATCTTTCAGCACTACAGGGCCGGATTTAGGGGGGGGCCGGGCCCCAGGCCTCCCACCAACAGGGGGCCTCCCACCAAACCCCTCAATTTTTAAAACTCCGTAATTCAATAACCAATCCTGGCTTGCATAACTTTTGCTACCACCTTTGTATCGTTAAGTAGATTTCCGTAGCTAGTAAATTTCTTCGCGCTAGTAACCAGCTTGTTTGTGGACTCGTGTTATTCAGA
>Ga0056128_1008023_pt1 | contig 13341 bp, 5 predicted proteins | sample WorMetLIZISLAND2_FD_71113 | JGI IMG/M metagenome (GOLD analysis project Ga0056128, IMG submission 71113) | Marine gutless worms symbiont microbial communities from Max Planck institute for Marine Microbiology, Germany - Olavius geniculatus... ... | reverse complement strand
TTTTACCTTTTTAAGGCAGAGCAGTATACCTCCGGTCGGGTACAGAACGTTGGATGTGTCTACTACTGCTGCTGCTGTTCCTACTACGCTGCTGCTCGTTATATCTGGAAATCAAGGTTGGCCCTGGTAGACTTCGACTGACGTCATCTAATTGCCAAACCCTCAACCTGCACCTCCGTCAGATGCAAGGACCTTGGTGATATTTGTTGTACATGCCGAGGTATAGCCCATTTTGTCCTAACTTTGGTTGCCATGGCAACAAAGATCGGTCGGGGTATAATTCAGTTAGCATCATTTGATGGCCCATTTCCGAAAACTCCAACACAGATGCAAAAATCTCGCAGATATCTCTTACACAAGCCGAGTTATAGCCAATTTTAATAACAATCTGACTTGTAAAGCGCCAGTATGTGCTAAAAAGACTTCAGTGGCGCTGGCGGACAGAACTAGTCGCTGAGGTTAAATGTCTGACGGAAGATGTATGTCTTCAACCCGGATTTAAACACAGTTAGTGAACAGCTACTTATAACGTCGGTCGGGGGAAATTGCGATTGGCTGCATTCGATGGTCCATCCTCGTAAATCCCCGTATAAATGCAAAAATTTGCAGAAATCTCTTACATCAGAAGCCAAGTTATAGCCAATTTTGTTTCAAATTTTGTTGCCATGGCAACGGGGGTCGGTCGAAGAAAAATGCGATTGGCAGCATTCGATGGCCCATCCCCGTAAATTCTTTTATAGGTGCAAAAATCTCCCAAAATCCTCTTACACAAACCGAGTTATAGCCAATTTTGTCCCAAATTTCGTTGCCATGGCAACCAGGGTCAACCGGGGGTAAATATAAATGTCACCGTTAATTAGACTGTCCCCGAAAACCATATCCTTGAACCAAAAATTACGACTTTATCTTGCACACAACCGAAGTTATGACAGTTTAAAAATTTTTTTAATTTTCTCCATAGGCGCCATTGTATTTTTGTCGCATCATTTGACGTATTAAGCGTAAAAATCGGTCTAACGGACTCGCTTGTAGGCGAGTTAAAGAACCAAAAAAGTGTAGTAAATTTCAAACAGGAGGGGTGTATATTATAGGAGCAAAAACCCTTGGGCGGATTGAGCCCAAATTTTTTTGGTGGTACGCGTCCACGACGTAATCACGCCATTCAAATTTGGTGACGATCGATTCAGGGTTTTTTGGTTATCTGAGGGTCAAATTTTGTCTTTTCCCATATACTTTGAAGGTCGTCCTTACAACACTCACACTATCGTATGAGGCGTGATAAGACGACGATGACGTAACGATCGAGCGTATCCATGACAACTCATGACGCCGCGGCGGGCATCTCGGGATACGTTAATCGAAGCCTACCACATCAGGCCACCAGTGAAGCTTGGTGTATGTGTGTGTGTGTGTGGTCGCAATAATTCGTACTCGACACATCTATAAAATTATTATTGCAATCATGAGTTGCGGTGACTGTGAGCGCGTGATGCCAGAGAGCGACGACGCGACTCAGTTCATCGATTCTCTATCACACTTCAAGCTGCGGGAGACGGCGCTCGACCTTCAGGGAACAGGCGAGCTGGCAGAACGATGTCTGACAAAGTTCGACGACACGGACGCGTCGTTGGAATGCCGGGCGATGGCGCTGTACACGCTGCTCGCGCAGATCACCAGTGGCAACGCGTTCATGCTCGCCTACATCCCGGACATCTGCGCTCGTCTGCAGGCGCGCTCCGTCCTCTCACAGCCGGTCAGCGGCGTCGGCGCCGTCGACTTTCACCGCGAGGTCATCAGCGCCATCTCGGCGATCCTCGAAACGGCGCCAGAGAGGCTCGTGAACGAGTCGTTTGGTCTGACGATGCAGTATCTCGTCCGACTGGTCTCGTCCGAGAACGTCCCGATCGCGATTCTGGCGTGCGACTTCTGGGCGAAGTACGCTGCCGTGCCGCAGCTGACGCTGGTGCGCAAGCAGTGGATAGTCGCCTTCCAGCCGGAGTTGTCGACGCTGATTACGTCCTTGATGAAGCAGATGATCTACCGGCCAGTGCACTCCGAGTACCTCGAGCAGTTCAGTTCTCGTTGCTCGAGCGTGGAACGTTCGTCATTGCCGCCTGACGTTGAGGAATTCTCAAACCTACGCAACGTTGCTGCCGTCGCCTTCGAGCACGTCGCCAACGTCTACCCGTGCGAGATGGTCTGCAACACGTTCAGACCGCTGCTCGAAAAACGCATCGACTCCGACTCGTGGGAGGAGAAGGAGGCCGCTATCCTGTCTCTGGCGGCGTTCACGGAGGGCACCGGGACACCGGACGTGATGCGAGACTGCTACGCCGTGGTCGTACCGCGCATCATCGACTGCTACTCCGATCAGCAACCTCTGCTGAGGTCCATCGCCTGCTTTACGATGCCCAAGCTGGTCGGACATCGCCTGCGCGGAATGAAGGACCCGTGGTCGCGCGTGCTGACGTGCACGGCCAAGGCGACTCGTGACTCGTGTCCGGAGGTACGAAGTATCGCCACCCGCGCTCTGTGCACCCTACTCGCGTACGGCACTAGCAGTGGTGGCGGCGGTGGGCGATCCGCCGGCGTTGGAGGCCACGCACCGCGACTCGTCGATGCCCTGCAACGTGCCCGGCAGTACGAGATGGACTCCGAGACGCGCTGCGCGTACTTCGAGTGCATATCGCACCTAGTCGGACGAGCCAGCGACTCGCTGTGCCCCGCCGACATGGAGCGTCTGCTGCCGCCTCTGATAGACGCTTGGAAGGCTCTGCCGTGGGACCGCGCCATGGAGGGCGAGAATTCCAGCACTGTCGACGATCCTCGCCTCACCATCATCCCGTTCACGATGGCTCTGGCCAACATTGCAGCGTACGGAAAGTCGCTCTATGCGCCTTACGCTGAATGTGTCTTCGAAAAAGCCTGCACCGACATCGAAGGTTATTCGCGTGTCTGATGTTTAAGCAATTCTTTTTCCGGATATCACTCTAGATATCACCACGGAAGATCTAATTGACCGATCAGACAGACGACTGTTTCACAGCATTACGTCTACACTGCCTTACCTCCTCCAAGCCCTGCTTCTTAAACCTATGCCTTGCGACCGCGAAGCATAAGCCTACGTATTCTCTCCCAACCGTCAAAAACTCCAATTCTGTTAAAAATTTCTATTTTCAATACCTGTGCTAATTATTCTTGTAATGCTTATGCGATTGACACTTGCAATTAAAGACAACTTACTTACATGTTTACTACTTACTTAGGCTACTTGTAACTATTCTTGTAGCCATCGCATGGCGATAGTTGGTTGCAGTGGCAAGCAACAATATTGCAGAATGTTCTGCCTCTTACCAAAGTTCCATTACTAATAACTTTACACCATTTAACCCTGTCCAGGCAACGGCCGCTTTTTATTAACCTCCGCGATTTTTTGTCAACTTTGGATTAATAGTAGGCCTATATTACTGTTTTTTTTTTACGCGCGACACGTCTTCGCCATCGTCGAGGTGTCTGTCCGTCCGTAACACCATGGCATTGTATCAAAACGGTGATACTTAGAATCACGAAATCATCACTGTTGGCTGCCACAATGACTCTAGTTTTTAGTGACAAAATTTCGTGCCCTTGGGCGATGTGGTTCCCCTTGAACGAGGGCGTCAAAGGGGGGTACCACCCTAAAAAGACGTTATTTTGCCGCTATTGGTTCTTATAGTGTAAAGTCGGTTGTAGATAGATACAGACTTGCTGCATATCATAACAAGCAGTAGTAACGGTTTTTTAGATTTGTCAATATCGATGACCTTGAACGATCTTGAACCCCCAATAGAGGGGTTTTGGTAATTTTTTTCGCAATTTTTGGCTGCAGTGCATATTTCAACAGTGAATTGTGACGAAATGGCTAGAGATAGACCAAAACAACCTGCATATGAAATTAGCAGCATTAAACGTAGATTATAGCAGTTTAAGTCTCGACTTCCTAGGTTCAAGGAGGCCTGCGCAGACGAGCGTCAAAGACGGCTTCTTTCTAAAAAGTGGTTATTTCACCGCTATTGGCTCGTGTAGCGTGAAAATGGTTGCAGATATCCACAGACATGCTGCTTATCATGACAAGCAATAAGCTTAGTGACAAACTTTGTAGTGGTGTCAACATATAAGTGACCTTAAATGACTTTGAACCCTCAAAATAGGGGTTGTAGTGTTATTTTTGCAATTTGTGGCTGCAACGCCGATTTCAAGAGTGAATTGCGACGAAATGGATGGATATAGACCAAGACAACCTGCGAATAGGAACTGCTAGGCTGTCGCGCGTCTCATGAGCTTTGCTCAAATTACTTGTTTTTGTCTAAGCAGCGCGTATATGTTCTTATCTTTCTATTGCTCTCACTTTATACATTTGGACCTGAACATTGGTTTAATGTTTCATATGCGGCGGTTATTTATATGTTAAACACGAGACATTTGTCTGTGCTCTGTGGCTTGAACCAAACTAGGTATGCAACCAACCACTAAGGTCAACTCAGCCTTCCATCCCTTCAGGGTAGGTAAATCGAGTACACCGGCCTGTCTGGCTGGGATTAAACGGGGCGCGTTCACCTCTGTCGGGTAGGAGGTAACACTGTGTGATCGCATATGGTAGGCGGCGCTCAATTTGCGATGGGTTTTTCAATAAAAAAAACTATATAGGCCTAGGCCATTAGGCCTACGATATACATTATCTTCAACTATTTTTAGCCTTTCGGAGTGTTTCCTTAAATCTGTGCAGAGATTGTGAAGCTGGCTGCATCAAAGAACTGTAAAGAGAACGAAGATGAAGACGAGACTGGATGCACGACATCATCGGCCATGATGTCACACATTACCTGCTGTCTGGACTTGCTCAGTGCTATCTACGACGGTCTTGGGTCGACGGCCGCTCAGTACGCCGCCAAGTTCCAGCTGCTACCCCGCCTGCATGTCACCCTCACAGCAGACGGCTTGAACCAACGCGTTCGTTTTGCTTCTACCTATAACAACAAAAAGCCCAGCTGTCGCTAGGGTGGGCCAATCGTACCACCTATATCTGAAAGCCGGTAGCGGAAAGAAATCGATTTCCCAGAGTGACGGACTGCAGCCCCATACACGCTATGGCTACGATAAACGACGGGGGTACGATACGGTAACTCGGTGCACATAGATGATGGCTGCAAGCAGAAAATTTGCATTAAAATTGCGGCCAAACCGCTGGAGATAAAGACATGGTTACTATTGACAGCTTTTAGGAACTCGTAGGCCTAATCGCCCTATCTAACGGCACTATCACCGACCCCTATGACGTACGGTTTAGCCACAGTATATGTGTTACAGGCAGACGACAGGCAGGCAGATGACATATCGTACCCAAGGCTCGACCTAACGGTTTTCCAAAAACGCTCGGCGCAGGGATAATGTAGCACCACATAAATTGTTGTTGCCATAGCCAAGAGCTGCACTCAAGAGTAAGCCGCACCAGTAACGGATCCAGACGAGAAAACGAAAAGACTGCACAAAGCATATATGCAAAACTGGTTTGTAACTCTATTAACGTAGGAAGCTAAAGTTTGTGGACGTTTTTTTTTCTCTGTACTGCAAATGTTGCCAACACTTTTTAAGTCAAGCGACTTCAAAAAACTCGAGCACAAACTAAAAAATGAATAGAAAGCTGTGTTGTTGATCGATCGTTGACCGTTCAATCAATTAACAAATCAATCAAAAACCATTTTTAGAGTGACCAAAGCAGTATCAACTACTGCAAGGACCACTGGTTTTTGCTAGTGTCCAGGAATCAACCAGAGAACGAAGAGATGTTGTGCTTTGGGCTGCATGCCCACCGTTGCTGCTGGCACTGATGTGCGTTTGTTTTTCTCTCAGCCTGCCTTCGGCATTTATTATTGCGTTGAATTAGGCCCTATTACTGTCCGCGGTGTAGCAACAACAGTATTGTTTTCAGCATCGTGGCCAAGTTTGTCTGTTTATCCGTTCAATTTCTATGACACCACGATAACTCACAAACCGCTGCATCTCTCTGGATGAACTTTTGCACGGACATGTGTGTCGACAATAGCAAGAAAGCTATTAAATTTTAACGTCTTAGGTCAAAGGCTAAGGTCGCATGGTTATAGTTATCAGCCGACGCTGACGTCATTGCTATAAAATTATACGAACGGCTACCGCGGACAGCTTAACCTTGCGCAAGGCTTGACAGTCTAGTTGTGAATCAGTTTGGCAAATAAATTTCTCCCGTCGATGTCACCGTGCAGGTTTATCAGACGGCGTTTGCGCTGCTGGGGCACGTGTTGGCCAACGACTCAGGACCGACGGAGCCGGAGGTTGACGTGTTCCTGGAGCTGATAGGCGCCCGGTTGGACTCGGCAGCGAGCGTGTCGAGCAAGATTCGAGGCAACGTTCTGTGGGTGCTCATGCACGCCGTCGACAACCGCTCGGCGTCCGACCAGCTTCTGCTCGGTCTCGTCGAACGACTGATCGCGATCTTCAAGCGAACGGACGACAGTCCGGTGTGCATCATCTACGCCGCGTGCGCCATGACGAGCATCTGTGCGCGTCGAGCCAGCGAGCAGGTCGTCGTAGACATCATTACGCGACCCGACGTGTTCTTGCACCTGTGCGGCCTGCTGCGCGCCAAGTTCCCGCGAACTACGGAGAAGATCGCCATCTTCACGAACGTCGTCTGCATGCTGGCTGCCGCCGTCGACAAGGTCTGAATACGAGGTGTCTCTATACGCTGCCTATAATAGGCTGCGAGCGTTTGATTTCTCGGCCCATTATTTTAGACACACATTTGCGTGTAATTTTGTGACAATTATGCACTCAAATTTTTACTCCTCGCGCGCTAGGTTCAGTGTAATATTGAGGATCGACCGACGACCGACCTCCGTTCCTGGAAGAGCCTTCCTGGAAGAATTTCAAACGACCACATCTCCATAACGGTGCAAGATAGACGCATTGTCACAATGGACCACTCATAGAAAGTCGACCACCGCGAGTCGAATGGTCACGTGACCAATGACGTCACATGACCCCAAAAAGTCAAGGATGTGACTCGTGACCCCATTATCTTTCAGGCGCCATATCTCTATAACGGTGCCAGATAGAGGGGACGGGGAGACAATTTCCAATAACGACCTCGACGCCAGTCACTATTAGTATAATATCAGACCGGTGTCAAATTGACGACGGGTCTCTAATACAAGTTGAAATAAACGAAAAACTACTTAGAAGATTACAGGAGAAATAATGCGCACGAGGAATACATCAGATTGGTCACAATCTAATATTTATTGTTGCAGTTTGAAGTGATGAACGCCGAATTTCGTGCTTAGTTTACAGTGACGTTAAAAAGGCCAGAACACTCAGGATCAAGGCAAAGGTCAAGAACGAATGTTACTGCTGGTTTGCTGCCGAACAACGCTGTAGCCTGGGCCTATGTATTGAATTCAGGTTCCGGAAGAGCTGTGGCCAGAGTTTCTATTGGCTGTCGTAGCAGATGACCAAGCCACCATGTCAGACGAGCTCGGTTCCAGTGACCTTCACGTGACATTGAGATCTTTGCTGCGTGAGGTCCGGTCAACCCTGGGCAGCGCTGGTTGGACACGGGCACTGCAGGAGATGGGAGCACAGCCAGCCAGCGTTCTCCGTCGCCGTTACAAACTCTTCTAGACAATCACATTCGCCAGGCGGCGCTTGCGTCTGTGCAATTGGACGAAAACAAAACCGAAACAAATTCGCCTGCAACTCAAGTGCAATTTTCATTTAGACTATTTGTATTAGTATTTTGTTTTAGTAAACTTATTGTTTTAGCTCAGTCGCCAGAGATATGTAGGCCTACAGAATAGCAAGCAAGCGTACAGATGCGTATTGATCTATTTACTTCTATCCTACAACAGCCAATCAGTTTTAAACAAGAAATCTCTGCTAATGCTCATGAAACGCGCGAGAGCCTATAGCAGTTCCTGTTCGCAGGTAATCTTGGTCTATCTAAATCCATTTCGTCGCAATTCACTCTTTAGCAGCCAAAAATCACTAAACCCCCTTATTTTTAGGTTTCAAGGTCAAGCAAGGTCATCAATGTTGACAATCCTAAGAAGCCCGTCGCCGGTGCTTGTTATGTTAAGCAGCATGTCTGTGCCTATCTGCAACCATTTTCACGTTAGATAAGCCAGCAGCGGATAAAAAACCACTTTTTAAGAGGGGAACCCCTATTTGACACCCGCGTGCGCAGGCCTCCTTGAACCTAGAGGCCCTGGGTCCGGACTTAAATTGCTAAAATCTACATTCAATGCTGAAAATTTCATACGCAGGTTGTCTTGGTCTACCTCCAGCCATTTTGGCGCAATTCACTCTTGAAGTGCGGGTCGCAGCCAGAAATCTCGAAAAATTCACTAAAATCCCCTATTTCGGGAATTCAAAGTCATTCAAGGTCATCGATGTTGACATTTCTAAAGAGCTCGTTGCCAGTGCTTGTTATGATAAGCAGCATGTCTGTGCCTATCTGCAACCATTTTCACGTTAGAAGAGCCAATAACGGTAAAATAACGCTTTTTAAGGGGGGGGGTACCCCTCTTTCTCCCCCTCATTCGTGAGGACCCCCTTCACCTAGTGGCATGAAATTTTGTCGCAAAATACTAGAGACTAAGCTATCATATGGTAAAAACCAGAAGTCTCTATCTCACCTGGGCTCCGATCGGTACCGGGTTGCGACAGACACCAAGACAGAATTACCATAGCTCTAATACGCGCTAGCTCTCGCGCGTAAAAAATTTTAAAAAATACATGTGTGCATATATTTGCAACGTTACAAAATTTCCAATAAAATTCCCACAGACATTTGCGATTTCGCACAGAGTGCTAAAAGTTTAAATTTGTCACTAAATTCTCCCAAAACTGGAATTTTTCAGTCCCAATATTTGCATTTTTGGACGAAGATATTTCAACAAGAAAATTTTCCAACAATTTTCCATCAGCCCAAAATTTAGGAAAAACGCCCGCAGCTGTCTGCGTCGCGTCGTCGCCGGTTTACGATCGTCGTTAACCGGTCGTCAGCGTACAGCAAACACAGATCAGCAGTTCATTGGTGCGGCGGCGTTACAAGCAAAATGAATCTAAGACGGACGGCAGTCTAATCGTCGACAAGCTGAGCAAACGGCATAGTGCTGTCTGTACTACAGGGTGGGCCAAAAAAGCAAGCTATGGCACTTTGTCCACATCTTCGCTAAATAATGATCAATTTTCACATTTTTTTCACCAGTGGACTCTGTAAGAAATTTACCACTCAGTGGCATGCACACCACACTTATTATGTCGCTACACTACCTTGAAAAATATGTATATCCAAAAGCATACAATATCTACAGATGGACAGAAGGTCTAATAATAAATTTTTGAAGTATATAACCATAATGTTAAAATACGAGTTATAACAAGTGTCAAAAACATTGCAGGACATATTAAACATTTTTCAAATAATTTCAACGATTTTAATGTGCACTAATTTTCAATGTACACTAATGCTGGTTGACGGCTGCAATTTTGCTCAGTGAACTGCATGAGCACACAGAACAATGTGTTTCAATTGTGCAGCCCTACAAGTTGTGCATTATTTTTTGAAACATGAAAACTTATTCCCTAGCTACATCTAAACCTTTTTGAGATTTATTATAACTTATATTCAACATTTTACATATACCACTCGACCTTATTACCATCTGTAGATATTTTACGTTTTCGGATATTTATACATGTATTTTACAAGGTGGTGTAGCGACATAATAAGTGTGACCTGCATGCCATCGAGTAACAAATTTCTTCCCTTTGCAGTCTACTGGTAAAAAATTGTGAAAATTGATCAATATTTAGCAAATATGCGGAAAAAATACAAAAGCTTACTTTTTCTGGCCCACCTTGTAATCACCAAAGTTCGACACGGACGAAGCAAACAGCACAAACTTTGCACATTAATATGCAACGACATTACGAAACTGACACAAAATACCAAATTTCAGCACGGATAAAGCACAACAGCACAAAAACAGGGTGTTCCAGCCATTTCGTCGCAGTTCATTCTTGGAGCGTGCGCTGCAGCCGAAGATCGCAGCAAAAATCAATAAAAACCCCTTATTCTGGAAGTTCAGGGTCTTTTAAAGTCATCGATGTTGATACGACTGAAAAACTCGTCACTAGTGCTTGTTGTGAGAGACAGCATACCCATGCCTATCTGCAAAAATAACGACTTATACGGGGGTTCCGCTCTTTGATGCCCTCGTGTACAGGTTTCCTTGAACCTAGAAAATTGAGTCTTGGACCGTCGAAATCTACGTTCAATGCTGAAAATTTCATACGCAGCTTGTCCATGTCTATCTCAATTGATTTCGGTGCAATTTGCTTTTGAAATGTGTCTCGCACTCGCAACCCGAAATCGCCAAGAAATCCATAAAACCCCTATTATGGCGTTCAAGGTCATCCAAGGTCATTGAATTCGGTGGCAATCGAGAGCCAGTGTACGACTTCCTATTAGTGATTAATAGTAAGCTAGGCCCTATCTCACACCGTTATTGAGATCGACTTATTAGCTAAAAATCGCAAATTTGGCCTACACCCTCTCATTTAGCGCCCTCGTTTAGTATGACCCCTTTTCAATTTATGGAAAAGCTTTACTGTTCCTGAAACTAGAGTCTTCCAGGCAGCCGATAGTGAAGATTTGGTGATCCTAGCTTGCACCGTTTTTGACTGATCCACTCGTGTGACGCAAGGACGGACGCACAGAATTGTGATGGCTAAGACGCGCTAAAGCAGCTACTGCTTCAGCGCGTAAAGATTGAGAGAAAAATTACCAGTGCAAGCGAAGCGGTTTAAGAAATTGTCGCATGAAGCAACCAGCAGCATGTCTGATAGGTCCACACTCGCATTTACACTCCATAAGTCAAACTTGCACAATCTGAAAAGTGTACGCTTCTGCAAATTAAGCATTAATCACACAATCAGTCTTCTAAAAATTCTGACGATTGAAATGCTGTTAACTGCAAACTTTCGACTGAACTGTTAGACCACTCTTCAACCCAGTAGACAAAAATCCAACAGTTTTCTTTCACAGCAGCACAAGCCTCTCAAAGTTGTTTTATGCTGGGCTTGATTCGAGCTTGGATGCGTGACTGTCGGCGGCAGGTAAACCATCTTTGTGTATAACCAACTGCCAACTCGGCCTTCCATCCCTGAAGGGGAGGTAAATCGTGTACCGGCCTGTCTGTCAGGAGTTAAGGTGGGACACGTTCACCTGTGTCAGATGACAGGTGCGACCATCATCCCCACATGGCAGGTGAAGCTCCACAGCTCTGGGAAGATAGGTTCCAATCCTTTAGATTAACTCAGCCGTCTGTCTCAGCGTGGTAGTCATCAACACCATGATGATCCAGTTGCAAGAAATAATCGCAATGCTGATATGCCAACACCTACACAGACAATCATTATACACGGTTCCCACTCAAACGGCATGATCGAAATTCAGGTTTTTCACTAACAATTTCATGACCTACTGGTACGAAACTACAGGATGGGCCAATAAAAAATGTGCCACTTTACTTTTGTTTATATCTTCGCCAATTATTGACCAATTTTCAAAATTCTTTCACTGGCACACTCTGCAGACAATTTCCAATGTGATTATTGTATATCTCACCACACCATAAATGCATCTCTATTCTAAAATATGCACATACAACAATAAGAACAAACGAACATTTTGGTAAATGAAACAAAAAAACACTTCAGACCCACATTGTGGTGAATGATCCGTATGACACTAGACTGTTTGGGTCTAACACAGTCTAGTGTTATACAGATCATTCACCACACTGGTGGTCTGAAATTTTTTTTTGTTTAACTAAATATTCGTTATTATCATTAGTTTTTCTTACATTTATATTTCGCAAGGTAGTGTAGAAACGCATTTATGGTGTGGTGTGATATATAACAATTACATTATTGCAAATTGTCCGCAGAGTGTGCCAAAGAAAGAATTTCGAAAATCCGTCAACAATTAGCAAAAGTATCTACAAAAGTAAAGCGGCACGTTTTCATTGGCCCACGGTGTATAGCAAAAAGCATGGTACATCAAACGTAAGATATCACTCAAACAAAATATCTGCTAAAATGAGCAAGTGAAGTATGTCTGATTCTAATGGAAGTTAAAAGAAATTACACAGAAAAAAATTACAATTCAACTACTCAGTACATGGAGAAACTAGTCAAATTCAGGACTTGTTTGCACCTATGTACAATTTCATGACTTCTCAGGTCCTGATTTTTGAAAACTCAAAATTCAGGACTTTAGGACTTTAGTCAATGTGATTACAGCTATAGTCTGACATTCGTTCAAAATGCAGCGAATGGTAATAGCAAAGTGACCAATGCTGACCAATCGTCTGAAAACCCAGAACTGAGAGAATTCCAAAGTGGTCAGCAAAAATGAAAAAGTCTGGTAAAACAGAAAAAAATTAACATGAAGAATCGCAGACTACAGAAGAAGCAGTCGTCATGGCAGTTTACTGGCAGAAAGGTATTTAGGTAGTAAAAATTCTTCAAATGTATTTTAAACTTAAAATCTTCACTCTAGCTATGGCGCTATACCTCATTTCCCCAGCTTGTCCATCCGGGTGACAGGTTTCTAGCGAATAACTCCAAACACTGCGCATTCTTGGGCAAATATGGTGCCAGTATATCTATGCAGCACAAGTGACACAGCATATATCTATACGGTGTTTCACAAAAGATGCCCATTTTGTTTCTTGATTAACTCAGCCAAATGGTGATCAATTTGCATGAATTTTTTTACCAGATGTAGCTGAAGAAATATCAATTCAAAATATTTCAACAAAATGTGACCTTTAGTTAAATATTCTTTGCCAGTTGTGATGTAACGCTAACATCATAATGTGTCGTGAGTACAAACTGGTTTGTCTCAACTGGTTCTGTCAGTTGCTGTTCTGCTTCGATGGTAAAATTTATCTTGATCACTGATGAAAAATGTTCACCGTAGCACTAAGCAACATGGGGGCATAAAATCAGGCGTCTCGCAATCCAAAACTCAATCATCTTGCAAATGGTGCGTGTTGGTGCACTGCCTTGCTGGAAGGTGTAAAAGTTAAGCTATCCCCACAAGTGTATGACAGTGATCATTTTGGGCGTTTTTTGTGGCTACAATGTTAAAACTTCAACAGTTTGTCATCAGTGAACCAGATAAAGTTCGCAATCGACGCAGGGCAGCTATTCAACAAGTCTGTTAGCACCAGTTGCGACAAGCCAGTTTGTACT
>Ga0056128_1008020_pt1 | contig 13343 bp, 8 predicted proteins | sample WorMetLIZISLAND2_FD_71113 | JGI IMG/M metagenome (GOLD analysis project Ga0056128, IMG submission 71113) | Marine gutless worms symbiont microbial communities from Max Planck institute for Marine Microbiology, Germany - Olavius geniculatus... ... | reverse complement strand
CAATCGTTTTAGCGAACATCCCAATTCCTACATGGCTGCGTGAAACGACGTAAACAACTCGCTATAAGAACGCCGACGACCGACGACAGACGACGAACGGACGAACAGCTAACTAGTACACCTGTTGGTGATGAGACGGGCCGGTCACCGGTCGAATGACCAGACAGTCAGCGTGCAGTCAGGCCAGCTGGCTGCTGACGCTGACGCTGCTTCCGCACCGCCGGGTGTCAGGTCACGATGATGACGTCAGTAGGATGCGCCATGCTGGGCTAGGATGCTCGCCGATCTAGTCCACGTACTGCTTACCATGCTTCGATGTCGACGCAACAACGAACGTCTGTCTGTTCGTTCGTCTGTCTGCGCTGGCAGTCCTCGCTCGTGATGTCAGCCGCCAGTCATCTCTACTCCGCCACTAGCAGTCATCAGACGAACGACGTACGTTACTCGACGTCGTGGAGCCAGCAGCCGCAGGCACTGCAGGCAGAGACGGGCAGACTGGTCGTGCAGCGTCGCCGTCGTCGATCCAGGCTAGGTCACGATGCACGCCGCTAATGCACGCACGCTGCTGCGGGCTGCGATTAAAATTTCACCGGCAGCAGCAGCAGCAGCAGCATCTGCATCTCCCAGCATCTCCCAGCATCTGCTTGCTGGCTGGTGTCCCATTATAGGATCGCCCTCCAGAAAAGTCTTCCCCGGCCGACAATTTACCGGCAAAAATCCGCCCCGCCCGGCGGGGAGATTATTTATGGGGCCGGCGATATTTTAATAAGGGGAGACTATCAAATTCGTGATTATCTCTTCCCGGGAGGATTTTTATGGGGGAGACATTTTAATACACCGGAGCAATGATGACGTCGCTCGCCAGACGACGTCAACACACGCAGCCAGCCTATCGGCTCTCGCTGCAACTGGCTGGCCATAGATTATGCACAGTGCTGCTGCGCTGCTGCCGAAGCTGGCTTCCAGGCAACAGCAACCCGTACGCAGTACGCACGACCGACTGCGCACGGGTACGGCACAAAAGGTACGGCTACGGCGCGGCGGCCAACTCAGCTCAGCTCAGCTCAGCAGACGACGGGATGCGATGCCTGCCATCCAGGGCATCACAGCACTGCACTGAACAGTAAGGCTGGGCTAGCCCAGTAATTTGTTGTTCGACTGTACTTGTTTGTTAATTTAAATCACGATTAAATCACAAGACATGGTTTAAATAATAAATTTTATAAGCATATAATGTTTGTTCTTCAATACAACGTTATACGCACGCCAGCTGCAGCAATTTACTTCTTGACGTCGGATTTTAAAACGTGTTTTTACTGGAAATACAGGTTATTCTGCTAGTACTATATAGTCTAAAATGGTAAAAATTCTGATCCGATCGTAACTTTTTTCGCCTTTAATTTAGCAATAAAATATTTCTGTCAAAAGTATTTTTTTCAAAAGTTACATGTTTTGTGCGCAGTACTCGAGATCAAAAAATATTGCTCCAGTTCGGTTGCACAGTCAAGTACTCGAGTACTCCGCGCAGCCCTAGCAGACAGCATTAGCGCCGGGAAGCGGTTGGTGCGGACTGCAGAGCAGCGTTGGAGACACAGTTGCAATGGCAGTGCAGAGATGTCAGCGCCTGCAGCTTTGTGTTGCCATCTGACGAATGAAAATGACTCTTACACAGCAGAGGCTTAACAGAACTGTCAAGAGCATAGACTTGGCTATCAGTATTATGGTCAAGACACTTTAACACCAAAGACAAAAACAAGAATGAAACATGCAGGCTTTTTTCAAACTGTCGTGCAGAGAAAAACACTTTGCGTCTGCAACGGCAAGGCCGTGGCTTAAACAAGTAGGAAGTTGCAATTTTTCGACCGACTCGGCCAATTTCCGATAGAATCAACTGTAAAGTTCAGACGAAGAAGATTCCGGATGCTCAAAACTTATAGGCCTATTTTGTCCCTAAATTGGCCCAAAATGGAGGTTTATCGGCCTCAAATTGACGAAAATTTTTCCATATAAAAATTTTCCATAATTTAAGGGGGGGGGGCAATTTTTGTGCCCCATTGGCCTCCCGGCCACGACGCCACTGGTGCGTGAAATCATAATAATCAACATGCGTGTCGATGAATTCTGAGAATCGACCTGAAAAATTCTTAACAGTCTATAGGCGTACAGTATGCTAGCAAAACTTACATTCTTTACTTTCTCGTATGGTCCAAGTAAGGAATTGTCTAGGGTGATATTCGCGCTGCATTATATCACAGGCACAAAAATTTGAGGAAATCATGAACATTTTCGTTACCGTACGTGGCAAAATTAGGTCAGCCGTAAGCAAATTTAATTAAAGGGTCTCATTATATTCGTCAACTCCCAATTTCTTAGTATGTACAAAATGTCTTGGAAAAGTTTACTGTTAGTGTCTTCAACAACGTGGTTGACAGTCGGTTCTCAGTATCATACAGTTGGTGTATAGTCAAACTGGATCATGACGAGTGAAGTCTATATACGTCCAGGTATGTACCAACAGAGTAGGCCAAATATTGTCACAGTTTTTATGTGCCTTAACGTCATTAAATATTAACCGATTTTCAGAAAATTTTTTTCACCGTCAGGATCAGGAAAAAAATTGCAATGACACTATCAGATCCCACCACACCTCAAATGTGTCGCTATTTGACGAATGTGACCTTGTGAAACGTCAGCGTTTTGTTGATCACGCCATTGGTCAGTGGCGTCGCCGACTTGAGTGCGTCGTCCAGCAGCAAGACGAACATATTAAAAATTTGGTTTTAAAACTCCATGATGTAAGTCATGTGACAGCTCGTAAAATATGGTGCCAATTTTTGGCCCACCCTGTATAACGTGACGTTCTAACGCGTCATTAATAGCTATATGGAGTAGGCTATGTATAACAATTGGTTACCATGTTTATCTACTGTAGACTACCTTAGCGAGGTGCAGACGACCGTTTGACGCACGCGTTGTCAGCAGCAGGTGATTGGTAAACAGAAACGCCATGCGCACTGTCTCCTTGCGTCCGTCCTTGAACGAAGAACTGAACGACGAACTCAGCCGTCCAAGTCCACTGCGACCCTTGTCCGTCGACACTTGGATCAACGTTCCTGCAGTCACACAAACACCCTTACAGCTCAATCAATCTATCATTTTGTTCAATAAATACAGCAACCAATAAAAGTTTGCAGCCAAAAAAAGCTTGCACGAACAAGACGTAACTAAAACTAGCAAGAAAACAATTTACACAAGCGAATTGACAGCTTAAAACATTTAAACCTGCGTTTAAAAGAAAAATCAAAGAAATTTAGTAAAATTGACAATCTAACACTAGTTAACGTGCTAAAATCAACATTTTCAGGTCTATACAGCAATTTTCACACGTCTACGATACATTTACTAAAATGCGTACCGGTAAGTTATTTCTAGGTTAGTACTAGGTATTTTTGTAAAGCACTTTTTCTTCCTATAAATAGGCTATTTCTAGCCTCTTAAGTCTGACAGTTTGCGTATGTTTTGTTTGAAAACGACCTAGAAAATGTTGTAAATTAGGCCCCAGAACCATGATTTTGTGACAAGGACCAGTCGTCAAAAAGCGGGCCTATACGACTTTGGTACTACCGGTTCTTGAGTACGCACAAACAGTCTGGAATCCACACACAGTCGACGGCTCAAGACAGAGAGAAATGGTTCAACGAAGAGCAGCAAAGTACACCCTCGGCCGATACAGGCGAACTTCAAGTGTTGGATCAATGTTATCTGAACTGGGCTGAAAACTTTAGCTGAGAGACAACACCAAGCAAGACTGACCACGTTTTACAAAATACATCATCAGCGAGTAGCAGTACCCATGCTATCACAACCGAAAAACTATAGTCAACCCACACGTACAGAGAACTCGGTTGCTTACCATTTTCCATCCTTAATCAGGGACTGCCATTTAAAGTCATTTTTCCCATGGACAGCAAGATCCTGGAACATACTGCCAAAATTCGTAGTTTAGTTGGAATTTGCTTAAACATTTAAATGGGCCATCGACAACTAGCCATTTTTTTATTTATGATCATGCAGGGTACTCCGCTGCAACAAAGCAGTGAACTGGGCGTCGCGACTCGTTCCCGAGTAGCCTGGAGTTGTCATAACTCTTTCTAACGTGCCGAAGCACTTTTTACTATATGTCTGCGCCTGTCCACCATCTCGTGTCTATCATACCGCGCCGAAGCTTTCTACATACTGAGGTCGGCAAGTCTCCCAAAGAAGAATAACGTTACCGATACCTTGTCTGACAAAGGTCTGGTTGACGTCGAGCAAAATGTCGCATCCCTGAACGATCATTCGCTCGATCGACAAGTTCTTGCGAATGTTCTCAGTTTCACTCACTTCGTCCTGCATCATCTGTATCCAGACACAGCCCAGCAAGCATATCGAGTCAGAAATTAAAATTGTCGTGTGGCGGCGAGGCAAAGCATGCCGTCATCCACTTTTCAACAAAATTTTCTATTTTACTAAAATCCACAGAAACAGAAAACTAACAGTTTAGTGCATTAGTTTTTGTACAGACAAAAAATATAAATTCCCAATAACATTCTATGTGTCATAGTAATTTTATTGTATTTTCTATTACAGTTTTAAAGCAGGGTTTTGTTTTACGCCACTAAGTTCCAGTCTTTTTCTATATTTTGTACTAAAAATAAATTATTTATTTAATGGTATTGGTAGTAGTAGCGCAGCAGTGGAGACCTGAGAGATTTCTTCGAGTTTGCCAAGAGCGAAGTCAAGACTGCGTCGTTCGACATGGTCGTGAGGAGTGTGAGCGAGCAGTTGGTGAATGGTGATGATGTAGCGCGGAACCTGCATCCCCGCATCAACAGCAGAATCAGCAACACGGTATACAGACAGTAGGCTATCAAACTGGTCTTTATTATCGTTTTTTCCAAATAAAGTAAACATTATTTCGGAAATATAACTCAAGTCACCAGACTACGAAGTATAAACATATATATAATAAATTGACAGTTTTTCTTACTGTAATTTATGATGCGTTCTGTGCTTTATGTTTTTCATTACTCCATGCTTGACCTTGACCTTGACCTTGATTCATCCCCATCCAACTGGACACATTGGGCTACACTCCGACGCCATCCGTGTCTGTCAAGATCTGCCACCTCTGCTTCTTCTCAGGTGAACCCCATCTTTTGTAAGTCTTTGTTGACTGTGCTCCTCCAGTTCGCTCTTGGTCGACCTGGTTCTCTCTCATATCCTGGTACCTGCCTGTACAATGCTTGCTGTGGTATGTGCTGATGATCCATACGCAGAACATGTCCAAGCCAGCAAAGTCGTTTTTCTCTCAGTATGTTGTCCATGGTTTGTTGTCCGGTTCTGGTTCTGACCTCAACGTTTGTTATCCTATCTTTCTAAGAGATGCCCTAGAATGCCAAGTATGCTCCTCTGCCATCTGTGATGTGCCGCATCTAGTCTTTTTGTTATAGTTGCTGTCAATGGCCATACATCAGCACCATACAGGAGAGTGGACAAAATTATTGCTTCATATAACTTTGTCTTCACTCTCAGGCTAATGCTGTCGTTTTTCCAGATTCTTCTCATTTTACCAAATACCGCTGCTGCTTTTTCAATTCGTATTTTGACATCCTTTTCACAGCTTTCGTTGAATGATAAATAGCTGCCAGGGTAACAAGAAATTGTCTACTTTTTCTATAACTGAATTCGCAGCCTGTATATCTGATCTGTCACTCCAAACAGAGGTGGTCATCAGTTTACATTTCTCTGCATTACTCCATGCCACAAGTCTTAAATAAAAGATGCTGCTCCATCGTCGCGTGTTTAACGTCGCGTGCGAATGGCTTCCGTCTCCCAGACTCGAAATGAGACAATGTTCTTGCATAAAAGTCGCCAAAGTCGCGTTTGTTAGTTTGGCAATGTAAGTTATGCACAGCGGAAAAAAACCCAGCCTGTTGGCCTATTGTTCTGGATTCCAACAGCGTGCACAGCTTCATCGTGTTCACTATACCTGACATGCTGGCAACCGTGTGCCATACGTCACAGCTCACTGCTTTTGAGTTACAAACAGTTGAACCATCTTCGGTCAAACCCAAATACTATACGCCACGACTGTCGGGCAGGCAACTCGCATCGTCTATGCGCCGTCCGTCTCAGTAATCTTACCACTGATATGTAAAGTGAATTTGTATTGGACTGCACTCTGTGTGGTTCTGTCAGTGAATCGTCTAGTCTGTGATTTGACCAAACGCGGTTGGTTTGTCCGCAAAAAAAATTCACTAAATGAGACAAGCGAACCTGGTGCATGGGGTAGGTGAGAAAGGTGGCGAGCGATCGTCCCTCGCAGATGGACTTCTCCTCGTAGCGATGCAGCAGCTGGTTGAAGTCGGGCTTCTGCTTGTACTCGGCCAAGACCTGCAGACTGTAGTGATGATTGCGCACGTACTCCTGGTAGATGCCGAGCATCGGCAGCAACATGTCGAACAGATCTGCAATTATGTTAGACATCAAGCAAAAAATTTGTTGCCGCACTGCCGACGTGAGATAACAGTGTACTTCACAGTGATTTCCTGGCGACAAAACTGTGTCTAGGCGACGTATAGATGCGCCACTTTCTTAAGGTTTTTGACGTTCGGTAAAATCGATCAAATCTTAATCTTTTGAACGGAAAATTGGCAAACCAATTATCCTACCGAGGAAAACGGTAACGCCATTTTTTGGTTTTACAGCTTAGCGAGTTCGATGCTTGGGAATAAGCTTACCAAGTGCATAAGCTGTTCGAAGCATCCTTAGGCAGACATACATGTACACCGTCAGCATGAGTTGGAATTGCGTTTAACATTTTTGCAAATAAGTATAGCCTACTCAGTGGCGGATCCAGAAATCTGGAATAAGGGGCAGAAGGGCACGAGGAGGGGTGTAAGACATTTTCCCCGGACATGTTCCACCGGACGTTTCCCCCTAGTCGTTGCTAGTGTTTAAATTGTGAAAAATTAGCTGGGGGGTTGAACTTTTCGACGGTCAGAGACCGAACAAAATTGTGATGTAAATCGTATGTATACAGTACGTAGCTGACCCCCTTATACATAATTTGACAGTGTTTTAGGGGGTTGAGAAAACAGTTGGAGGGGTTCAATCCCCAACCCTCCGGCAATTCAAACACTGGTCGGTGCCAACCCGGACGTTTCCCCTTCTATATACTGTTAGATGAGAATCGAGCGTTAGATATTGGTAAGAATTTTAATGTCATGATACTGAAAGAATGCAGCAAACATCAAACATACCTATATTTTTGTATTATCATTAGCAAAGTATGAAAGTATCAATAAGCTTAAATAACACGTCAAACAAAACGCAAGTCTCAAAAAGTCTCAAGTCTCAACTTCCCAAGAAACAGCCGTGGACGGCAACGTCAAAGTGCCACTCAAAGCGCACAGAGTTTGCCGCAGCAACCCATCGAACTTTGCTCTCTTTATTAAGTTCATATATATATAGTCTACGTAAAAAATAGATATGCTTCAATTACTTCTACTCTTTTGGTTCAGTATATAGTCTAGTTCAATCGTCTCGTGGACGCGTAAGCCTACATCCCTAATTGCTGTTAATTGTCGCGCCTATAATAAGACTCGTTATTGTCTGTCGAATGCAATGCATATCATTGGACAGGGTATATAAAATCACCTGAGCGTCAGTCCGTCCGTCCGTGCGTCCGTCCGTCCGTCCAACATTTGAGGCTTCATACACTGTATTTTCATTTTGATGCAAGATAGACGCATGGTCAAACGGACCATTTATAGTAAGGCGCTGGTGACGAATCGAATGGTTACGTGAATGGCAACGTTAATTGTTTAGTTATAATATGAGCGAAAGATGACAATAACATTGCTGCTGACAATTTGAAATTCAACATTATGATTTTTTTCTACTAGTCTAAACAGCTCACTGATTATATACAGACATATACTGTAAACTATCGAAATGCACTGGACAGACGCCATGTTCGTATGAACATTATCTTGTGCTTGAAAAGTACTCAATGGCGACCAGACTTCAAAGGCGGAGTTGTTTTTGGCGTTGCAAGGAATTTCTGCTCAAACTTGGCGCTGATTCTGATAATATGTTGTTACTGGCCCAAAAGCTGAGGGAACGTCCCAGACACTCGGAAAGCGGGGGGAAACGTCCGGGCGGGGGAATGTCCGAGGGGAAAAACATCCGCGGTTGACAGGCTCAGGAAGAAATGTTCATCTCACCAGGTGGAGTCTATGCCCCCTGTCCATTTTTTCTGATTTTGTGCAAAAATATTGCATTTTGCAAAAATTTTATTTCGTTTTAAAATGCATCTACTCGATAGGGGAAGGAGGTGCGGCCGCCCTCCCTTGCCCTATCTCTCCTTCTCCCTGAATCCCCATTGAGCTTTCTCAGAGTTGCTGCACGTACGTTAAGTATCTATGCATAACGTATCGTTCATTTCGCAAAATTGATGCAATCAACAGAAAAAAACAGTAACTCTCGGAGCAAAAAGAAACCAGCACAGCCGGATATCGCAAAATTACTGCTCTGATGCAGTTAACGCCATGCAAGCACCCATGCCTACATCGCATACGGCACTGCAGTATGTACAGCCATGGCGCCTGCTCCCTTCTTTAAAAGTGAAAGAAAATTAACGAAGAAAAAAAAAGAGTAGACAGGCCTAACGTAAACACATTTCTGTTATTGGTGCAACTGAGTCCATTTTTTACATTTCCTAGTATTTTACTCCCCTCGCTGTAGTTTAGCTGTCTGTCGGTTCAACTGGAAGCCTGACTTGCAGTTCAAGAGTGAAACGTTTTTTTTTAAAAAAACTTCAAACTTGGTACGCACGTTCTCCTTGCGGAAGTGTAAATCGAATTGTCATTTTAAGTTCCTGATGTCAAACGTCAGAACCACGAAATTTCACAAAGCACTGTGGTGAACAATAACTTCATGCCCAGTGCCGACATATAATGCTGCCGTCCGCCGCAGCTGCGCAATCCTAACTCTAACCTCAACTGTCACCTTTTATTTTCTGAGTTGAAAATTGAAATGCCGGCTTTTTCGGCCCTGGGAAACGTTGACACGAATTTTGGTTAGCGGTTCAGACATTGACTGTTGACTACAGAGTATAGATGTAATAAACTGTCTGGATGTGTCGTGACAGCAATACCAAAAGCTAGACGAGGTAACGAACATTGACATTCATTTGTTATATTGACTTTAGACGTAATAAACGTTCTTTACACTTTTACGCAGTAGCTTACAACATTTTGCTATAGATGTACTGTAAGAAAGTCGTCTTTTCCGTAGAAAAAAATCATGCTGTTTGCTTGCGTCAGTTAATCGATTAAGACAATTTTTTTTAAATACTGCAGTAAAATATAAATAAGATTACTGTGCGACAACGCAGTAAACATATCTCGTCATTATGCTTACAAAAAACTATCAAGTTAATGCACTTTTGCATATTTCACATACATTCTACAATAGGTTTTGTGACAGGAGTAAGTTATACCCCGTTTACACGATGAAGCAAACATGAAGCAAAGATAAAGCAAACGTATTTAAAATACACGTGCACGACGTATGCTCTAAGTTTGCTTGATGTTGCTTGATGTTTGCTTGATGTTTGCTTCATTTGCATTTTTAAAACAAGTAAATATTTGATGCAGATATGAAAAACCTGGGGACATGCTTCTTATCAGGCAACTCTGTATGAGCATAATATGGATTTAGCAACGGCTGGCAGATGAGCAATATAGCGAACGAACGGTCAACAAGAAGCGGTGAGCGGTAAACACAAACACAGCTCACTGCACACACCGTGTGCAGGTCATCGTAACAACAGAGCGCGTCACAGCAGAGTGAACGGTGGCTGCGCGGCTTGACTCGACGTAAATTTCACGTCATTCGTCGGTCGTCGTCAACTGTCGACGCAAATTCGTGTCAGCAGCAGCAGCAGCAGAACACCTACATTATGAAACACTGGCTACTGGACTGTTCAGTCTTGACACAAGCTCGAATTGACATAATCTTAAACGTCATGATCTGTTACTGGACGTCCTTTGTACATCTCGGCGGGAGCAGGAGGTCATCACGCTAGCAGGGCGAAGCACTCGGTTCTGAGGACGCTCTAGCGTGCGCGTCATCGTCAACAACAACAACAGCAGCAGCAGCAGGAACGCTGTGACTGACGGCTGACGAAGTCGCGTGATTGTTGCACGTAGTCAACGTAACAGCTACAGACGCCCCCACTTCACCCCGGGCGCCGTCTCACCTTTCCTCTCGTTCCTTCTTTCCATTTCCCGTCCTTATCCTCCACTTTCTACCTTTTTTCATGTTTCCTTTCCCTGCGACGTCTGCGGGAGGATTGCAGCAAGCTTTCTCAGACCAGCAGAAATAATTAAATGTTCTCGTAAAGTTAAGCTGGTTTTATTCAGATCGTACTGTGTGTGTTTGTATGATGCTTGTTTGTGGTCTAATTATACTGATGGGTGTTTGTCTGTGCTATCATAAATGTATTAAGATGTTTTTTGGTTTTAAAAGAAGTAACAGTGTATCTCAGATTTTACTGGAACTTGGATTACCAAGTTTTATTACTCTGCTACATAACCGTCGTATTATTTTCCGGCGTACTTGGAGTAAATGTCCTAACATACTGGTGTCACATATTTGTCAGCTACAGCTGTGTTTTTAATTGTGTTCTTATATTGTACAGTTTCTTAGTTTAGTTTAGTTTATTTCTTTTTTTATGTTTTCTGTCTGTCTGTGCTGCCTTGTCTGTTTTCTATGGGCCTCGTGCATGATTCAAATAAACGACTGAATGATTGATTGATTGATTGACATAAACGTTCCACTGCGTTAGTGAAAAAAAACAGCAGAGTTTCAGCTTCGAACTGTACCAAGAAAATCGTTTGCCGGCGAAGGCTGATTTTGGTACAGTTTGGGTCTGAAACTGTGCAGTTTTTGTTTTCTTGCACAATGACGCATTTCTGTTTCTGCTGTTCGGTATGGATGTGTAAAATGACAAGTTGCATAATTGCAATGATGCCAAGATGCGAAAATTGGCCCATTCTACGGCTGCGAATTTTTTACGGAATCAAGCGCCTGGAAGTGGCGGGGGCGTTAAGTCGATCCCACATCTTTTAGACGTGGGTTGCTTGCCCCCATCGCCCTTATACAGTCGCTGAGCGCCTACGCTAGCAGCTATTCGTACAGGTGCCGGAGGCGTCGACGGTAAATGCGTCTTACTGCGGCGGAAGTCATCTTGCCACTAGCTGCAACTAGTCGCAAGAAATCGCCGCTACTAGAAATTGACCTGAAATCACATTCGCCGGCGTCATTTGTGTTGCCGTACTCTGGCGTTGTCATAACTGCGCTGATTTTTTATCACTGCATAGACTTAATGTTGAGCACTTCTATACCAGGCTTTCGCATGCGGTAATATTTAACTCCTCTGAAGTTCGGCTGATGTAATTTAATCGGGTCTGCCCGTTTGTTTGTTTGTTTGCTCGTTTGCTCTCTTGTTTCAGCTAAATTGCTCAAACATTGTGATAGAATTTTTCTACACGGATTTTAGTAAATATTTGTGGAGGGGTTAAGGAAACGGTTAGATTGTTGGTAGAGAGTTGTCTAAGGACCAACCAACCACTCAGATTTCGACGAAAATCTAGTTCAGCATCCGAATTTGGTGTTTCTAAATTATTTGACTCCGGATTCAAGAATTCTCCGACCAATTTTTGATGACACTTTGAAAGAGTAGGATGAGACCCATGCAATTAAAAAACAATTATTACTCGTACATTTCAGTCCTCTGCATGACGCTGCTTTTCGTCTGATAAAGGGACTTTTATAGTTCAGTATTCAAACTGTTGATCATTTTTCTCATTGTGTTGCACCTGTGTTCAGCCGGACACAGCTGGCTACTGGGTTAATCTGTCAGTACTGTACAAGCCGTGCTTCAGTTTCCCTGAATAGAACAATAATCTCTGCATTATTCTATCCTGAGCTGGCGCTGTTGCAGTGTCCAAGGCACTGACGGCAGCATACAAACGCGTCGACTACTGTGTCGGCGAAAAAGACGGCAGCCAGGACGGTAGGACTGACACATTTCCAGTGCCATGTTCTACATTGGCTTGACGTCACTGACCGAATCCGGTTCCGGCTGTGCGTCCAGGTGTGCAAGTGTCAGCACAGCATAGCTATCGAATAGCTAGTCTATCTCTGCCGATCTGAGCGCGTTAGAGATGGTAATTCAGAGTTAACGAGCTGCATAAATTACCGACTTACTTACTTGCTTAACTTAAAGTTGCACAATGACGAAAGAAAGAGACGCTATGCAGCGACACAACACGGTGACTGACGGCACCAGTTCGCTGTTTGTAAGAACGACGTAAATAACTGAGTTACAGTGAATAAACATCCACTGAGAGTAACCGCTGTTAGCGCAGATATATATTGTTATGCTATAATATAATATACGTATGTTAGGCCTTTATCTGTAAAAAGCCCTTATCTGTAAAATTAAGGTTAGGGTTAGTTTTTACAAGTTAGAGTTTTTACAGATAAGGGCCCCATATTTTCGCAGATAAGGGCAAATGGCCTCATATATGTAGCAGACATGGACATGGGTTGGATCCAAAAATTTCAACATTTCAGTTGGTTGGGTTGGGGTTCTATGTTATTATCTTACTTTATTATGCACTTCGCAAAAATCAAAGTAGACGATTATGCTCCATCAGCAAAGAATAGTTCACGGTCACTCAGTCAGGTGGATTGTCATTAGCCTGAATCTGACGAGTAAGCGTGACCGCAGTGGAAAGACGAGCTCTCATAAAACGGCATGTGGTGTCTGCAACACAACCTACTCTACTGCACAGTCTTTGATCTGTACGCAGCATGTGCAGACAATAGGCCTGTGACACCTGATACCAAAAGCAGCTCCTGTAATACACTACTGTTCAGTGAGTTTTATTGTAGGCCAAACAGCCATTGTTCAATTCACAATAATTGCTGTCTCAATTGAGCTATTTTCACAGTGACAATATTATCAATGTATAACTTAGGCAACGGCAACTCTGCCCGCCTTGGATTCATGACAGACTAGTCGACTACACGTATATGAACCACATCACTGTCACTTTATCGGATTTTGCTTTATGACAGATAACAAAAATGCCAGTAGTTAAATTTTGCATTGTTTTCGATGTTGCCGATTGGCTGCAAAACATACTTAAAATTAATCAATTTATCAACGTTAATTTTCAGAGACTAAAAGGCTAAAAATTTGATCAGTTAATATTAAAACTTTA
>Ga0056128_1008019_pt1 | contig 13344 bp, 6 predicted proteins | sample WorMetLIZISLAND2_FD_71113 | JGI IMG/M metagenome (GOLD analysis project Ga0056128, IMG submission 71113) | Marine gutless worms symbiont microbial communities from Max Planck institute for Marine Microbiology, Germany - Olavius geniculatus... ... | reverse complement strand
GGAGTTAAGCCACGCTGCCCTAGATAGGCAGCGGTGGGCAGCGATAGTAAGAATGGCGTCAGACACCAACGGGCATTGAGCCCACGGTTGTCGATGATGATGATGATGATGATGACCTCCGTTGCCATGGCAACGAATTTTTGGACAAAATTGACTATAACTCGGTGACCGTGAAAGATAATTGCACGCTGTTTGCACCTGCCCTTACATAGCTTTGTAAGCTGTTGAAGTTTTTTGCTCTGATTAAATATTATAGCTCGTTAGCGGACTACCGCATAATACGCCGGCACTGGGTGAGACGATGTATTTTCCGACGATTGTTTATCCTGCCCTGAACAGTCACGTGACTTGTCTGAGACGCGCTGATGACAGATCGCAGACGCGCATGCTCAGTGCGACGCAGCGACGAGTCACTTCCGGTCAGCAAGGTCACGTGATGTCCAGTGGCGCGAAGCGAGCCGTCAGTTACGCATGGTAGCTTAATGGACGCGTTGAGACACAGATTGAAGCTGCGTATACGACGGTGTTACATGACCGGGTATACTCACCCGATCGAGTGCACTTTTCGACCGTGGAGTCAACGTTATCCAACAATATTTTAAATACTTTAGACCGAAATAACTGTCCAAGTTTACCAATTAGTCAATCGATCAGTTGGTCCATCTATAAAAAGCAATCACAGCAAAAAAATTCAACAATTTATAAAGTTAGGTGAAGGCGATATGAATCAAAACTCGAAAACAGCAAAATGGTTTTGGGGCGATATTATTGCGTGTTAAATTCCAAACTGGCCCTTACTAGGCTAGCCATTCTAAGTACTAGAAAAATATTGCTGTAGGCCTATATCCTAAACAGAATTTCGTTGTAGATACTTTTACTAGGTGCCAAGCTTAGCTAAGTGAAGCCGTTTTCGAGTGTTGACTCATATCGCCCTTACATGGCATTGTAAACTGTGAAAGCCGCTTGAGAGAATGCGTAGGACTATGTCTGTTATGTAAGTTTTGACTCAATGTAACGCACAGTGAATTTTCTATGACACCATCGGATAGCCCTGGCCCGAAAATATGGGGGTAGGTGCAAACAGCGCGCAATTATCTTTCGCGGTCGCCGAGTTATAGTCAATTTTTTCCCAAAATTCGTTGCCATGGCAACGGGGGTCGGCAGGGAGTTAAGGGGTTTCGGAGTTACAGGACCCCCCAAACGCCCATTCCTATACTTAACGTTCATCGCCCTTACAACAGTGTCGGCACTGCCGTGCTGCACTGTGATATATACTCGTATAGCGTCACGACGTCACCATGCAATGAATCAAAAGCGCATAGATGTGTAGATTTATTAAAGAGTGTACGAAGCGACCGAAATAAACTAAACTGGACTGAAATCTTTGTTCAGTTTACTTGCGTACAAAGAATGTAAAGCGAACGATCTGGCAGTTTAGTTCATCTCACTTACTTTTTTTCATTTGTGTTGTTTAGTGCATGCTTTTAGTTTTTACATCGTGATCTTTTCACCGCGAGTTAATAGGTGCACGACTGCACGACATGATTCGCCATGCGCGATAGTAATGTGAACAGTATGGCACAAGAGCGCCTTGGTTAAGCGAAGTACACACCGTGCGGTGTTGGACGTCGTGTTTACGACTTTGCTTCTGAGTGATGTCATCAAGCGTCACGCGATTGCGACAAACAAGTTCATTGAAGTCGAAAAGCGATCGACATTCTCTCTAGTTTGCTTTCGGGTAATTTTTAGGCCCGCAATGTCCCCCAGGCATTCTGTAGCTGGATTTACAAGAAAAGAAACGGGTAAGAAAAAGATAAATGAAAAAAACGAAAACGAAATGAAACTGGAGAGTGGGAAAGTGAGAGGATGAATGAAGAACCTTGCCACGGGAGCTCGTTGACGCCAAATCGCAATGTTTAAAGGGTAAAAATTGCAACATTTCGACAGACAACCGCAAATTCAGACAAAGACGATTATGAGTGCTCATAATTTTATTGTTGCTATTGAATTTCCAAAAAATGTTAGATTTGTTAGTCACAAATATTGATTTTTGAAACAGAATTTTTACAACAGGTTAAAAATGTAAATACAGTTGTTTCCTCCCCCTGGCACGTGGCCCCAGTTTTCATTGGTGAAAAGACCTCATTGCTGGATTTAGGGAAAAAACAGAAAAAAAGAAACGGAAAAAAGGCAAAAATGAAACGCGGAAACAAAACCGAAAGGGGGATGGAACAAAGGAAAAGCAGAGGGTATTGGAAAAGCTTGCTGAAAGGGGTCGAGGTAAAGGGAGGGGGTCGCAATGTTTAGTTCATAGCAACGGCTGCCAGTAATTCGCTTATTACGTGTTGGCTGCGGCCGCTTGACACATTACACTCACACACGCGCACGCTAGTACCATCATTCTGACGCGCTCGCAGTGACGTCATCAATCATCACGACTGTAAATTGCACACTTGAGTCGCCCGCTTCATTTGTTTTCTGTCCGTAGTATAGCGGCCACTCGTATCCAGAGGTCCTGAGTTAGTACGCATTAAGAGCTAAATAGACGCCTAGACGTAGAACCAAAGCAAAACTAAAACTTACGTGCGATTTTAAATTTCTTTTCTGCAAAACTGCCGCCCGTAACTGTCCATAGGTGTCCGAAGACAGATCGCGTGGGAGTCTTAATTTAGTTTTACTTTTTTTACTTCTTGCGCGCTATGTTCCTAACGTAGCGAAAAGGATTATGAGATCAGTGTAATATTGAGAACCGACCGACCGACGACCGACCAACGACCGACCGCTGTTCCTTGGAAAAACTTTGAACGGCCATATCTCCGTAACGATGCCAGATAGACGCATGGTCACTGGACCACCCATAGATAGTCGACCCCCGGGAGTCGAATAGTCATGTGACCGATGACGTCTCGTGACCCCAAAAGGTCAAGGTCGTGACCCCATTATGTTTAAGGCGCCATATCTCCACAATTGTGCCAGAAAAACGCATGCGTTGAGGTATAGCAACACAAATGGCAACAAGCGTCATCGACCATTATTGGAAAGTTTTTCCTCTCAGTTCTTATAATCGGGCAATATTTTATGAACTTCGGGGAAACAATTTCCGATAACGACGTTGACGCCAGTCACTATTAGTATAATATTAAACGGGTCTCAATTAGACGCCGGGTCTCTAATACAAGCTGAAAGGAACGGAAAATCTCTTAAAAGAATACAAAAGAAAATGATGCACGAAGAGTACATTAGATTGGTCACAATCTAATAATATTTCTTGTAACTACAGTACATGTAGGCACTAAAGGTGCGTTCTCACTGCGCGTTAACGCGCGCTAAACTCTGGAACTATCTCAAATAACGTTCAGTTAAGTTCTACCTCACCCTAGAAGAGCAAATACATATTACATAACCAATGCAATTCAGATGGTCCCCGCGTTTAGCGCGCGTTAACGCGCGCAGTGAGAACGCATCTTAAGAAACAACTGCTGAGGAACATTTTAACAGTATCCATTAAGTAAACTTTTGTGTGTTTTTTAAAGTTTATTGCTGTAGTCCACTGTAATTCAATTTACTTTTCGTAATGTCTACAATTTTAAAAAAATAAAGCTGAAGCGACACACATATAACTATAAATAGTGCTGTTTTATACCTTATAGACCTATGTGATTTGATAATTGTAAACAGTCTTTTTACATTGTTAATCTTAAATATTATTGTTTTTGCTCCACCTTATTAGGCGCAATACCTCTTGTAGGCTGCAGCGCATGCGCATGGCGATTTCAGCTAATTGCTACACATTTCTGGTCTGTCTGTCGTCTGTCACATTCATGCCTTCTGCCTACACCATTCGACGGATTAAGACTCCATTTGGCAGGTTCACTTGTGTTGGTTTAGTGACAAATTTTTAATAGTTGGGGGTTCCGATCCCAGAAGAAAGGGAAATTTAAGGGTTGAATAATGCTTTCAGTTTGGGAAAATGATTTACCAAGCGGCAGCATTGATCAGCGTTTCCGCTTGTTTACCAAATTACTTCGGTGCTTGTTACGTATTGTGTCTCGTTATGTCTGTGGGTGTTTCTTACTAATTAGCAGATCGACTGACTGCCTTTGAGAGATCTGACTGTCATGGCTATACACTCGGCGTTGACTTTCACACGTGGTTCGTTCGTCGTCTGTCAGACAGTTCAATGAAACTAGCTTATAGTATCCCGCCGGTGTCCGAATGTACATCCATAGCTTACGCGTGGGGTCCTCAGTTTGACACGTCACCTATAGGCCTACTGTACGCCACCTCCCACGTGTCAACTAAACCACGCCCCCGCAACGTGCTCCCTTATAATAGCAAGCGTCTACACCGTGGGCGCAGTAAAAAGACGAAAAAGAAACTCCGTAAAATAGTCATTAAATAAACCGAGTAATTTCTGGCGGTCACTAGCTGTGTCGTTATGGCAACTGAAAAAAGTAAACCTCCTGCTTTTCCACAGCGCACCGACTGAAGCCCAGAACCCTCTAAAACACACCTATACACTCACATACCAGTTTTTTAAACTTTAAAGTAAGCTTTGGATTTTTTTATTTGACCATTTTTAATCAAAAATTTGTGGTTTTCCAGCCCTGGTCGGTTGGCAGATATTACTGCATGCGTCACGATATGATCTCATATCGTAGCTCTGAGATGTGTTCCTATAAAAAACTGTAGAAACTTTTTTCAACTTTGCTTCATGTGTTATTCGACGGCTGTGAAACTGTGTATAATCAAATTTCAAAACTTCTGACAGAATACAGAAAAAAACACACATCCAAAAATATATTCCATATTTCACAGAAATTATACAAGCTTTACACAACAATAATTACATCATCATACTTCCTTCGTGAGATCAAGCGTTTCGTTTTTTCTTTACAACGTAAATACACTTCAAAACAATTTACTAGAAAGTTTCAATTTTAAACATTTGGCACACATTATCATAAAATACCACGAGAGCACCAAAAAATCCAGTTAATTATAAACTAACATTTTAAAAAGTTAACCCAGTGCCAACATTTTATGCGGCCGTGTCGTCCGCCTCTAACGTGCTCAACTTTACCCAACCCATAACGTTCATTTTCTACCTTTTGAGCAGAACATTGACAAGCAGGTTACTTTTCTCTGGGATGTTTACATTCATTTTGATTTTTCTGTCTTTTCGTTTCAAAAATAAGAGACAGACAGACGGACGGACGGACAGACGAGCAAGACCCTTAATGCGGATTTTTAAAACGGCCGCATAAAATGCCTGTATACTATTCGCAAATAGCACGCGTCATTATAGACTGCAATTTTTTGCTCATTGCAATAACGTCATTGGACATTATTTCAGCAGTATTGATTGGCTAACACGCAGATAGATACAAGGTTTGTTTATAGCTCTCTCTATATATAGTCATTTTCTTTCCAGATTTCTTTCCGCTTCGTTAATAGTTAGCTCTCTAGCTCTAGTTATTAGTCATCTCTATTGTGTTGTATATTTTCTCTCTTATTGTGTTAACTGTCTGCTGTCTGCTTTGACGAATAACGATTCATATATTTGGCAAGGTTGGTAGAGCCGCTTTCGAGAAAGTGGTTCTTCACCTAATTAAAACAAAGTGCTTAATCAAAATTTTAGCTCCATGCATAATCTCCACAGTCGAAAATTTGCACCTGTTTGTTGAAATTACGTCAAAAATTTGCAGTGTGTGCCGCTGCAAGCATGCATAGCGAACATTTACAAGAACAGTACTAATTACCCCGTTAATCAGCAAATAAATTTAACTAGCTAATGAATCAGTTATACAGATAATCGCATTAATCGGTAAAAATTACTCACAACCATCCATAATACTTCTCGTTAATACTGTCTAGTGTAGACGCTGCAGTACGATATATTGAACAATACCGTGAGTATAGGGCGGCGGAAGCACAAATACCAATGACGTCATCATTTACTGCGTTTATGGTTCTGAAACGTACAGCGTAAAATGCGCTGGAGAAGGAAAGACAGAATTTTGAAATATTTTGCAGCTTTGTGGCGAAACGGTAAACGTCGGTCCTACTTCATTAAGGTCGTGGGTGAAATGTGTTTACGGATACGCCGCTTTAGACAGAAGCACGGATTATGATGACGTCATCAGTTTGTGTGTCGCGGAGGGCGGGGCCAAGGCTAGTAGACGGGGTCGTAACATACTCCAGCCATCTCGCGGAAATGGCCGCTGTAGGTCGGCGTAATTCCGACGCTGTTCGCCAGGTGGAGCTGCGACTGCGTGTGATGATGCTGGTAATACTGCTGATGACTGTGAAACCAGGGTTCCGCGCCGGATCCTTGTACCGGGTCGTCGCTACCCGCTGCCGGGTACTGGCTGCTCGGGACCTGGGTCGGTGGATACTGGGTCAGGTACGGCTGGCGATAGAACTGACTCTGGTAGTAGTTGCGGTAGTGCTGCCAGACCGACGCCTCCAGGGCGTTATTGTTCAACGACGAACAAGACGGCACGGTCGTGGTAACAGCTAGATACGCGGTTGGACCCGGGTAATGTTCGTCGGAGGACCGGGTTCCGCTGACTTCTACCATCGGATCACTCGCCGGCGACGTCGACCTGTAGCGGCACAAATATGATCACCAATTAATACGATTGTTTATAGAAACTTTACATTAGCACAACAATATACGGCAAGTGGTTTATGGACCACGGTAAAGTATCGGAGTCGTAACTTTCAGTTTGCGGTTCGAATCTCACCGCGGGTCATTTGCAAGCAACCATGAGCAAGTTGCTAACTATACTCCGTGTTTAGATGAACTTAGCTTCCTACCCTTAGTTAGATGAAAAATGAGTAATAGCTTACGAGCTACGGACGAAGGCCTATATGCATGTGGTTGAATATAGGTAGTGGTATATTTGCTGGTTGCGCTGCGGGTTTAATTGTTCGCTGACGCGAGCAGTTAATGGCCCCCAATGCATTCTGCAAGTAAGTAAGTAAATAAAAGTACATTAATAGAACGCATAACGTTAAACAAATACCCAGAACTTCTGATGCGTTATTATTAGCTCATGCCAGTCAGCTGCCACTTCCGAAATTGTAAAGCGACGCAGAGCTTCTAGCCAGGCTGTTTCTTGTACGACTTGTTAAGCCCAAATTCCATTACGCCGACTTTCACCGAAACTTCCCCGCGGGGAAAGTCGTGGACACAAATCATGACAGTCGCGGACACAAACGGTGACAAATCATGAAATCATGAAATTTTGGTGAAAGTCGCAGACAAAAACAATCTCGACATGTCGAGATGTTTTCGACAAAGTCCGTGACAAATCTGCGACAAACCCGTGTGTCGCTCTAATGGGTTTACGGGAAAAAGTCGGCGACAAAGTCCGCGACAAGTTCCCGACAAAGTCGCGGACACAAATCATGAAAGTCGGCGACGTGATTTGTCGCGGACTTTGTCGCAAAGTCGGCGTAATAGAATTTGGGCTTCAAGAGTCTAACTCGTTACGCATCGCTGTAGCAAGTACCGGACCTTTACCTTTACTTCAACTTTTGATTTAAAGCAGTACCGAGCTAGAAAATATGTACACGAAAAAAGTACGCTGACCTCTTTTTCTGCGATATCTGAGATTTTGCTAAAAAATTAGGATTGAATTTGGGGTTCCATCACCGATCTGGTTAGGTGCCCCGCGGGCCCGAAGTTTGACCTCTTCTGTGACGTCCTGCGATTTGGTCAGTCATTTTCCAGATATTGCAATTTCCAGTTACTCTTTTATTATCTGCCATTTTCAAGTTCTGCCAATTCAGCGCTTCAGCGTGGCTCTGTACACTTTTATTTTTACGTCCTTTAAACGACTATTTTTATAACATATCACATACCCGTTGGCTGTAGGGTTGGGCACGAAGTCGGCGGGAGTGACGACGGAGGACATGGACGTGGTTGATCGGACTGGACAGAACACACCCTCGCCAGCAGTCACGCCAAAGCACTGTTGCGAGGAGTCCGACTGGAGCAACTGACCGGTCGTCGGACCACCAACCACTGGAGCCGTCATCCGCTTCTCCTTCTGACGACTATCATCAGATATACGCAACAGTATAAGACCTGCTATTGAGAGCTGTGAAAATTACCGAGTATTCAGCTGCGACTAATAACTCAGCAACTATATTAATTAAAAAATCTAATCGTTAAGTGTTCCATCAAATTTGCATCACAAAAAAATCTTGAAGTGGATACTACGTGTCCCTGTAACATTTTGGCGCTAGATATATATTATAAGTCTCCAGAAAATTAAAGGCGTAAAATTAAAAAAAACAAAAAAAGATACCGTGGCGAAACATAAAAAAGTGACTAAAGGAAAGGTAACAGAGGTAACTTGCTTTAAAAGGTCAAAAACAGAAACTCCTCGGAAATAATACTATAATGATATAAGCCTACTTCATCGTTAATTGTTTTTTCTCGATTTCCCTATATACAGTCAGCGAGCTCATCAACCAACGTAATTGTAAATGAAATATTCAGTATGAATTCACTGTTGTAAACGCCAAACTACGACTTCGGAATTCCACAAAGTAGTGTAGCAACAGTACAAGGTGAGGTGGGCAAAACTATAGTCATTTACGTCGCGTTTCTTCACGACGTTGAATGCCAAAACTTATTAAAATCGGTCAATATTTTACAGGACTTGAATTATTTTTTGAGACACGGTGTGTAAGTTGTATAGTCGTACCGGTTGCAGAACCAGACGCGGACGACCTCTCGTTCTAGCGAGAGCGTCTCGGCAATGGCTGCGATGTCTGCGGCTGACGGCTTGCACTGACGACTGAAATGTGCCTCCAGTTCACCTTTGATCGTTGTCTCAATACTTGTCCGCTTCTTACGCTTCCGACCGCCCGTGCCTGAGCCTCCGAACCCCACTGCAACACGCACATTTACATATCTATAATAAATGTTCGCGGTAGCTACGACAGTGTTGTTTTTTTTCTCCGTCAGCACGATAAAACCGGTACACCTAGCTTGATGGTATGTTGCATGAACTTTTCTCGACAACCAGAAGAACTCCACTGGATTTTAAAATGAGTGGCTTTTTATACACGGTGTTTCATAAATGGACCCCTTTTTGTTTTTTTTCACAATTCACTCAAGTGATAATCAATTTACACAAAATTTGCACCAGTTGTAACTGAAGAAATACTAATTCAAAATATTGCAATAAAATCTGGCAGTTGATTAAATGTTTTTGCTAGTGCTGACGTAATGCTGATGTCATAATGTGTCACGGGTACAAGCTGGATAGTCTCAACTGGTGCTATCAGTTGCTACCCTGCTTCGATGGCGAGCTTAATCTGGTTTGCTAATGAAAAATGTTCGAATGCGTAAAAGTCGAACTATCCCCACAGACACGCAAACGCCATCGCTTTGCATCTTTTTGTAACTGCAACTGTAAAACTTCAACAATTTGTCATGAATGAACCAGATTTTTCACCACTGGAGCAGAGTAGCAACTGACAGCACCAGTTAAGACTATCCAGTTTGTACCTGTGACACATTATGACGTCAGCATTACGTCAGGACTAGCAAAAAATATTTAATCAACTGCCATATTTTGTTGCAATATTTTGAATTAATATTTCTTCAGCTATAACTGGTACAAATTTTGTGTAAATTGATCATCATTTAAGTGAATTATAAAAAAACAAAAAGGGGTTTTTGTGAAACACCGTGTATGAGCAATTTCTTTGTGATTATTTTGCTAAAAATCGCATGACTCACTGATATAGGGTTGCAAAATTATTGTAAGCTGCCGTAAACTTCGCGCCGTTTTTTTCGGGACCACCCTGTTACAACGAAGTTTTAATACATAGTTGTAATTAACGTTTGCAAACATTAAAAAAATTTCATAACGTTTGAATACGTTGCAATAACGTTTCATAACGTTGCAGTAAAGTAATTTTTCGTTTCACGTTAAGGTGCGTTCAGAACGACGCGACTAAACTAAACCGAACTGACACGGTTCAGTTTTTGACGAACGGAGCATAAACCATGTCAGTTCAGCTCAGTTACGTCGTTCTGTGCGCGGCTTTAGTTTATAGCGCCGCGTGACTGAACACGTACCTAGTCGATCGAGGCTGGACTGTAGCGTTCCTGTGACTGTCGACGTGGAGGCCAGATCGCTGTTAGTAGCGTCTGCTTCGTCGAGCCAGCGTGCCAGTAAGGGCTTGAGCTTACACATGTTCTTGAAGCTGAGTTGCAGCGCCTCAAAGCGACAGATCGTCGTCTGTGAGAAGACGTTGCCGTACAGAGTACCCAGCGCCAGACCGACGTCCGCCTGCGTGAAGCCGAGCTTGATACGACGCTGCTTGAACTGACGCGCAAACGCCTCCAGGTCGTCCGACGTCGGAACCTGCCACGGTGACAGCGTACATAACGCGAACTACAAGTGCCATCGGACTTGCGTCCATATATTGGCCAAAAATTTATGTTCACCCTTAAGAGACCATTTCAACAAAGACCAAATTAATTTGTAAATAGGCAGAATCGCTCAATTGTATTCGCCACGTGACAGTAGAACCTACGTACGGTTTCGCTGCAATTTGCAAAAATTTTGTATGTTTTGGCTGGACTGGCGTGTTTGACCCTTTAAATATTTTGTTTCCCTGGGGGTCAGAGACCCCTATCTAAAAAGATGTGTCGTTGGATACCACAGTGTACCTGTCAAATGGCATCTAAAGCCCTGAAACAGTTTAGCAAACGGCATGCATGTGACAGACAGACGACAGAAAACAGACAGATGTGCTGGAATTAATAGGCAAAATCGCTTGCGCTGCGAAATGCGATTTCGCCTAAAACTATCTTTCGCAGACATACTGAATAAAATTTGCAATAAAAGAATTTTTTGTCGTTCATCGAGTGTTTGTTAGTACTGCTAATTTGGGTTTTTTCCATGCAAAAAAGTTAAAAATTCCATATGAAATTCACAACATATCAACAGACGTAACAGACAGACAGACAGAGAGACAGACGGACGGACGGACGGACGAACCTCATTATCGTCGTCGTCAACGCAAGAGGTGGAAGGTGCCGCCGCAGCAGAAATAATCGTGCTGCTAGCACAACGGTCAGGAGTTGACCGACTGTCAGTGCAGTGGCAGCCAATTAGTGCTGGGTCCTTGAGCAGAATGTCGTACCCGCTACTTGGTGATGTGCGGCTGTATACAGATTCGGTATATTGACGACGGAACGGACGGTTGAACGGCAGACGAGCAGACCAGCAACTGCTTGCCAACACCTGCTCTCTGCCACGAAATACGCACAGATAATGTTAATAAACCACAAAATTATATATCAACTCACAACCGTTATTAGGCGAAATCGCTTTTCGCAGCGCACACGATTCCGCCTATTTCTACACTTCTCTCCGTAGCGTGGTCTGCTTGAGTCTTGTCGGTCTTGTCGTATTCGTGCACTTAAACTGTTCGACAGATTCAGATGACACTTGGAAGGTGCACTTTAGGGGTCCATTGACACACTGTATAAGACGTATGGTTCTAACTCTCATAAAAAGGGAGATTTGGTGGTCGAACTCCCGGCCAAAGAACTCAAACTAAAAACGATTTCGCGTTTTACCAAATTACTCTGGTGCTTGTTTATTAATTTGTTAGCGTTTTCGGCAACCGCTGCTGCCTTTTTCGAAACGGTTTCTGTAAGCCGCTAGATGTCACAATTATGAACAAATTGCCATCGCCATCGTCATTTATTTGCCACAAAAGGCATGACTATGAAACATACAGGTACATGCACAGGAGTAAACGGTTAACGTTGTCCATATCATTTAATGTTAAGCCGTCTGAAAGCTACGGAGCTTCATCTGCCCTATGCCTTACCACAGAGTGTTCACCTGCAACCCGACACAGGTGAACGCGCCCCGCCCCCGAGTCAGACAGGTGGGTACTCAATTTGTGTACCCCGGAAAGATGAAAGGCTGAGTTGACCTGGGACCCTGGGTGTGTGGTTTTCCTGTTCGCGGACGGTCACTGAACCAGGTAGTATAGCGTAACCACTTGATGGCCATCCGACCGTGAGTCGAACCAACGGCCTGTTGATCGCAGGTCCAACGTCCTAAACGTTACGCCACTAATGGGGTGTTTACACGATCCAGCAAACGTCCAGCAAAGTATTCAAAATACACGTGCTAATGCTGGATGTTTGCTGGATCGTGTAAACACCCTATAAGCCACCGTAAAACCAGGCTGGACTGCAGTAAGGCAATAGCTGAATTTGCACTAATAACTGTCCTTAACAGCTAATCAGATATGCTTAAAACTAAACCTAAGTAGAGTTGACGGAGGACAGGATTTAATTCAGTTTGTGTAATTTATGGGTTAATCAAATTTAAAAAAACAACAATAACCCACAATTTTGACCTATACTAGCTTATTATGCATGTCATGCAGTTCCCATTCGTCTCGCCTGTGAACAGGCTTGCCGTGGATATGGATATCTATGGATAGACCCTATATCCATGGATATATTCATGTGTGGATAGACTTAGGCCATGCCGTGGATATTATGCTGGCATCAAGTGGTCATAATAGATCATAATCTTCAATGCTGTAATGCTGTTGGTTGAAAAACAGAACATTTATTTATTTATTTTATTGTCTGTCCAATGCTATGCATAGCATTAGACAGAGTATAAAATCACCTTTGTGTCCGTGCGTTCTACATTTCTTAAGCTATCTTCCTTCCACCTTCCCTTTCCCTTTCCCTTCTCACAATGTGTTGTTTAGTTAAAATAATACAGAAGGATAAAATAATCGTTGCTGCCGTACAATTTGAAATTAGACTGTTTGATTTTTTCTACCGGTCTATAAACGGCTGACTGATTATATTTATACGGACATATACACCTTTATTCGTCAAATGACAGCCATGAAAGAAACATAACTAATAACGATAGATAATAATAATAAAAAATAATAATGCTGACAAAAATACAGTTCGTCAAATGTCCATTTCACAACAAGCATGAGCCTATTTTCTACTAATCGAGATTAATTTCACTTTTGTGACAAATTGCTCGTCGCTTGAAAACATTGCACAATAAATTTTCAGAACAAATAAAACGTTCAAGAAAACGCGAAGTACGAATAGCGATACGTACGGTTGGCTCACAGGCAAAAAACCAAAGAAATTATGACACTCCAGCACAATGTCATTACTCTTAGTACACAGAGTATCTTCATAAAAACACGTGTAACTGTGAAGTCCAGTGAATGTTTGTGACGCGATGTAACCGGGCACGCCTCGATTCCGTACAGCATTGGAGCTATACATTTTGTGTCTAACAG
>Ga0056128_1008018_pt1 | contig 13344 bp, 9 predicted proteins | sample WorMetLIZISLAND2_FD_71113 | JGI IMG/M metagenome (GOLD analysis project Ga0056128, IMG submission 71113) | Marine gutless worms symbiont microbial communities from Max Planck institute for Marine Microbiology, Germany - Olavius geniculatus... ... | reverse complement strand
CATTTAAGGACTTGCACATCGAAAACAGCAAAAATTACAAAAGGTGATATTATTCAGCAGCACATTGACACACAGTCAGTGTGATGCGGGCAATATCACCTTTTGTAATTTTTCGATGTGCAAGTCCTTAAATGTTGCCGTTAACAAGTGTATAAACTGATGTTTTGTACATTTATAAACATAAAGAAACGCGTCGCGCGGGCCGTTTGCTACGACAGTAAGTCGCCGTACGGTGTTTGTGCTGTCAGAACGTTCTACGCGAAGAGGTGAAGGAGAAGCTTACGTGGAGTGTGGATCGGTCCTCACCCAGCAACAAGATACGTGATCTGATGAAGTGGTCCAAGGATATCCTGAATGATATCTACTACCAGCGCAAGATTCTCTCGAACCCGATCGCAACATTCTTCACCAAGAACTGGTCAGTTTGCCCGACTGTCAGGTTCGGTTACTTACTGATCGCTCGGATGGTCTCACGTCAGGGCAGTGATCGTTAGCTCAGTATGTGGCCTAGATAAATAAACAAACAAATACTGGTTGCCAACAAAAAAGACCAATAAAGTTTGCTTGACTACATGCAGCTACCGTGTCGCAGATTTTACATTGTGTTTTTAGCATTACTGCTCACTGTGTATGTGCTGTTTTGTCTGTCCTCTTAGCGAATAAAATACTGATGATGACGATGGTGAAGTGGTGCGTGGTTGCGTGTTGACAGGTTGTTCTGGAGTAAGATGGTGACGCTGTTGAGTTTCGTCATCAACATTCTGATGCTGGTGACCTGGAACGCGCGGGCCTCCCTTCACGACACTGTCATACCCAAAAACGCCACCAAAGTGCCCTACTCCATCTACGAGTAACGTCCTAGCTCCATACTACTTGTCGTTCGCTTACTTATTTAACTAATACGGACCAGCCACCAAAGTGCCCGATGCCTTTCTCGAGTACGAAGTTCGTTTGCCGTATAGACATTAAGCTGTTATTTAATATACGCAATTGCCACAGGCGGCGTTTTTCTGGACTGGAAACATGCCCAAAAAGACGGAAAAGGAAAATGAACGGATTTCGGGTGGAAAAAGTTTTAGCTGGTAAGCTTATAAAGAAAACGATGCAAAAGGCACATTCGGTGCCGGCTTTTTTGACTGGGGTTGAGGTACGTTATGTTTATTGATCACTTTTTTGCGTTATACTAATTTTGTTTTAAAATAATTATCACACTTTGCTAAATTTCTTTATACGTAAATCGAGTCCGACTATATCTGTATAACGCAATGTGTTTTCTGTCACCAACTGATAGTAGTAGTAGTATTAGTGGTAGTAGTGACTGTTGTTTTTGTTTTAATGTGAGAAATGTAGTAGTTGCGTGGGAGTATATAGTTACGCGGATGTGTTGTAGTCACCGGCCTGTGGTCACGCTGGAGCACTACAACATCATCATGTACTCGCTAGGGGGCGCTCACTGCTTCTTCTCATTCCTTGTTCTTGTCACCTACTTCCTGTCCAACCATCCAACCCTGCCAAGTATAAGCAGCATCGTTCAGCGAATACGGTATTACTATCACCATTTATTATTGTTATTAGTAATTATAAACGTCGTACAACAACATAAGCATGGAAGTTTTTCAAATAAACATTAGTAAGTAAGTAAATAATGTAATTTAGTGAATAAACAAGTAAATAAATAAATACATGCATGCATGCATACATTAATTGCTTAAATAGACAACTCAGTCAATCAATCAGCACGAAGTTAGTAATTACGAGTAACTAGATGAAAAAAAGTGAGTAAGTAAGCAGTTAGTCAGTAAATAAGTGAATTAAACAATAAAAAGATTTATGCTATTTCAGATTTATGCTACGTGCGATGAAACACCTTTAGCATAGGTCGCAGCCACCGATTGAATTAAAATAAAAATAATTTACTAGACTAAAAGTTTAAAAAATACTTATCAGTTTCGTTTGCTAATCAATATGCTAAAAAGATTTTTCAAACTAAGCTTGTATTTATTTTGTGTGCATGTATCTTGTATTATGTATTTATTACTCCTCGCGCGCTACGTTGCTAACGTAACGAAGAGGAGTATATGAGATCAGTGTAATATTGAGGACCAACCGACGACCGAAATCTGTTCCTGGAAGAGCCTTCCTGGAAAAACTTCAAACGGCCATATCTCAATAACGGTGCTAGATAGACGCATGGTCACTATGGACCACCGATAAAAAGTCGACCGCCGGGAGTCGAATGGTCACGTGATGACATCACGTGATCCCAAAGGGTCAAGGTCGTGACCCCATTATTTTTGAGGCGCCATATCTTTATAATGGTGCCAGATACCCGGGGAGACAATTTCCAATAACGACTTCGACGCCAGTCGCTATTAGTATAATATTAGTCTGGTTTCAAATTGACGCCAGGAACACAAGTTGAAAGAAACGAAAAAGCACTTAGAAGAATATAGGAAAAAATAATGCGCGCGAGGAGTACATTAAATTGGTCACAATCTAATAATATTTCTTGTTTATTTATGTGCTGTGGTCAGAGAGAATGAAGTATAATTGTATTGAGTGTTCTGCTGCAGGAACTCGATGTGCTCGACGAAGGAAGAAGACGATGCCGCTGAGAACAAGAAGAAGAAAACGCACGAGTCGAAGCTTGAAGTACATTTCTGTAGCTTCACGACGCTCTACTACTTGGTACACGTCTCTGTTCCTTACTGACATTGTTTTTGCATAAAGTTTGAATATGATAGTCACATCATAATCAGTTTTATTTTCTACTTACATTTTTCTGACAATTTGCAGCGTCACAGTTTTTGGGCGACTTCAGGTGGATCGTTGTAGAAGCATGGCTTAAATTTTAGTTGCTTATTTTACAATCGTTCATACGTTCGTGACGTGGCATAGGTTACTTTTCGGTAAAGCCATTGTTTAATCGTTGTGTTATTTTTTCAAGTCCGCATAGACTGTGCTTGCTTGCTCTTACTTTTTACGTGCGACAGCAGAATGCTTCGCACCTATTAGCCATGGTCTAGGCGTTTGTCTGTCGGTGTCGGTGTGTCTGTGCGTCTGTCACACTGCTGTATTGTATCAAAACGGTGCAGACTAGGATCAGGAAATCGTTTCTGTGGGATGCCAAAAAGACTGTAGTTTTTTGTTAGAATATTTTATGTTGCTAGGTTAAGGGGTTCCCCTCGAGTGAGAGCGTGAAAAAGAGCTACGCCACTAAAATGTTTTTATTTTACTGCTATTGGCTCAGTTAGCGTGAAAACAGTTACAGATAGGTACATACATGCTGCTTATCATAACAAGCACTGGTGTCGAACTTTATAAGGGTGTCAACATCGATGACCTTAAACGACCTTGAACTTCTAAAATAAGTTGCAGCACACATTTTAACAGTAAATTGCCCAGATATGGCTCGAGATAAACCAAAAAACTTGCAAACGAAATTTTAAGAATTAAACGTAGATTTTAGCGCTGCACGTCTTGACCTCCTTAGGTTCAAGGAAGCCGGCGCACGCGGGCGTCAAAGAAGGGTATTCCCGTAAAAAGTTGTTATTTTACCGCTATTAGCTCGTGTAGCGTGAAAACAGCTGCAGATAAGCACAGACATGCTGCTTATCATAACAAGCACTGGTGATGAGCTTTTCAGTGGTACTAATATCGATAAACTTGAATGATCTTGAACCCCAAAGTAGGGGGTTTAGTGTTTTTGCGATTTTCGGCAGCGATGCACAAATAAAGAATGAATTGCAACGAAATGGCTGGAGATAGACCAAGACAACCTGCGAACAAAAACTGCTAAGGCTGCCGTGCGTCTCATGAGCTTTGCTCAAACTACTTGTTTTCGTTTATAAAAAAAAACAAAAATACAAAATTTTAAGCCATTTAAAAGGTTTTAGATTTCAGCTTTACACAGCATACGTACATACTTATTTATTTAATTACTTACTTGCTGCATTGTCACATGGTGAAACACGGTCTCAGTGGGTGGTCTGTGCTATGATGTTTGCAGCTGTTCATGGGAATGTCGGTTGCCGGCATCATCTTCGATGGTTATTTCTTCGCGTTTCATTTGCTGAACATCGTCAACAACAACCAGCTACTGCGCGGAGTCATTCAGGCTGTCACCCAGAACGGTCTGTCGTATATAATAATGATAACAAAAAAGTCCAGCTATCGTTAGGGTGGGCCGACCGTACTGCCTGTATCTGAAGGCCAGCGTTTGACTTTCGATCGCGGAAAGAAAGCGATTTCCCAGAATGACTGTAATCCTATACAAGCTGAGATGACGCTGCTATATCGAACGTTACAATCAACGCTAGGATTACGGTACGGTAGTTAGGCGCACATGGGTAATTGCTGCAGCAGCAACTTTGCATTTGCATTGAACGTTGCGGCCAACCCGCTGCAGATAGGGACATAGTTTTTATTGACAGCATATAGGAACTTGTCATCGCCGTATCCAACGGTACCATCGCTGACCCCCTATTACGTACCGTTTGGATACAATACCGCGCGATTGGCATAGCAGAGTGCGTAATGACTATTCAAGGTCATCAAAAGTCGATAATTTTGTGTTATTTGAAAAAGTTTATGCGACTTTCTCTAAGCGATCACCAGCAGCCTTGATCCTATCTCTCATCGTTTCTGAGATACGGCCACTTATCGGTTGAAAAACGCACATTTTTTACCCCGTTTTCGTTCAACCCCAAATTTGAAAATGTTGCACTTGCACTGGGTTACTGAAATTTTGCACGTGAAGAGTGTGATACCGGGCTAATTAGTCATGTGATAAGTTGTTCGGTAAGGCCAAAAAACATGCGTTACAGAGAGACAGACGACAGACAGAGAGACGACATATCGTACCAAAGGCTCGACCTTAACGGTCGGCCAAATAATACGTGTAATAATAATAATAATAATAATAACTCATAAAATTTGCACAGTAAAATTTTGGGTGACGACCGTAAGGGCAGATATTTTTTTCAGATTCATATTCTACAGGCCACTCAGTGCGTAATAGTTTTATTACTTTTGTTGTGCGATATTATTTAAACACATTAGGCCTACTACTACTAACCACGGCAAACAACCTTACTGTTTATTTGCGTTCACGAACTCTACTTTATTTTTACATTCCGCGGATCACGCATTTCTTACCATTTCGTAAGACATCTTTTACTTTTCTACAGTCCTATCTCGTTACTGCACTCCTGGGTGAGGCGTGCCTAAAGACTGCTCTTGCCATTGCCACATTATTTACATTAAGATAAAATTTTGCACTTATTTTTAGTTTAACTTTTTCTGCAATTACTGTTTGTGTTCAGTGTTTGTTTTGCATACATTGCGTTTTATGTGGCGGACGCCGTGGTTAAAATATAAGTTGTCAATTTTCAATAAGACTACGTTGTGTGTGATCGTGTAGGCAAGTCGTTGCTGTGGGTGGCTATCCTCGGTCTAATCGTCTTCTACATCTATGCACTGATCAGCTTTGCAATGCTGCGCAGTTCATTCGACCCGGACAGTGAGCTTTACTGCGCCACCCTCTGGCAGTGCACCATCACTGTCGTCAGATACGGACTTGTCGGCGACCTCTTCGACGTCCGTATATAGCGATATCTTACTCGTATATACTACCTGGCTACTACTATTAGTAGTAGTAGTATGAAGCCTAATAATAACATTATTGTTAAGTACTGATAATTTAATAAATATTCGACACAAGTGGTGGTCTGGCTCAGTTGGCAGCGTCGTTGATTGCATCAACAAAGTTGATCAACACCAGGCCCGGTTAGTACTTGGATGGGTGACCATCCCGGTATGTAACCAGCCACCCAGGTCACCTCAGCCTGGCCATCCCTCCGTGGGTAAACACAATGAGTACCAGCGACAGCTGGGACGTAAACAAGCACACCGCACGATTCACTGGCCCTGTATCCGTGGTCTCGCAGTGTAAAAACTGGTGTCTGGCTGAGGACTAAGGAAACAGAGATCAGTACCGCCTTATGGGCCTTAAGGCTCGGGAAAGACTTTACGTTTTTAGTCCGCCCGGAAACGATAGTTTTCGGGAGAGCTTATGTTTTGCTGGAATTTATTTTTTTCCTTGCGTAATCTCCGAGCTCCGTCGGCCGATCGGCGCCAAATTTTGCACGATGCTTGGAGCTGCATTCAATTTTATAATTCCGGTCCAAAATTTTGGGGGAGCCTCCCCAAAAAATTTTTAGGGCTAAAAACATGCAAAATTTGGCCCGATTTCGGTCGACTTTAAAGTTCGGCAGCGAATATCTCCAAAAGGGATAAAGATATTCAAAATCGGTGAGTTACTCGTTCGACAGCGATTCCTCCCGCGTTAGGCAAAACAAGTCCGGTGAAGTTTGGTCCAGTAACCTTGGAGATCTCGATGTGGAATTGTGGAATTGTACCCACCCAAAGCGCATTTTTCGAAAGACCATGTTTCGCCTCCTAGGGGGTGCTGCCCACCAAATTTTACACGCGCTAGAGAATGACCAAGTCTTACTAGCGCACCCCCCACCGGTGACAGGGCCCCTTACAATTTTTTAAAGGGAAGTCAAAAATTGGCTTAAAATGTAATACAGGAGCGCTTATAACTTCGGAGTTAGGGGTGTAGCCCGACGAAACTTTGGCACTTGATGTGCCTCTAGGTTGGGGTGTTAACGCAAGTACAACTTTTGGGGGCACCGCACCCTTAAAATTTGGGAGAGCAAAAACGTTCAAAAATCGGTGCGATTTACGACAACTTTCGAGTTTGAGCTTAAATGTCTCTGGAACCGATGAAGATAGCGACAAAATATAAACGGTGTTGACGAGAACGATCTTTTCGGCGTTGAACAAAAAATTGATGAATTTCGGTCATCTACGAACAAAGTTATAAGCGCTCATGTTGACCTACCCTAAGTCGACAATGCGCGTTCGGCGTATGCCAATGCATTTGAGTTCGGGCCACGTGACTTTGGTGCCGGGGAAATTTTACCCCCTCCCCCCTCTAATTTTTCCCCAATCGGAATTAGGGCCCAGGGCAAACTCACGTTGGGCTTTGCCCCAAATTTCTAGTTTTTTTTTAAATTGGCTTAGTTTTTATGTCACGTGAGACTCTGAACTGTACTGGTATGCGACATTACGAAACCACTACAGATGAGTCAAACTCAGTCAACCGCAGGACTTTTTATTGACTCTTTACAAAGCGTGTTTCGTCGGAAGCCTAACTTTGCAACTGTCTCCAGCTGAACGCCGTAAAACAAAAAGGCAACAACTTGGCGGAGGTTTACAAGTAATTTCCAACTACATCTAGTAAGTATTTTGATACTGAGTGTTTCAACTTTTTTCTGCTAATACTTTAATAATATACGAGTATGTGTAATGACGTGTGGTTGCAGAGTCTGGTGAGTCACCCGGCGGAAAACACGTTTGCAAAGTTCGGCTTTCTCGTCATCTACCACACTTCATTCTTTATCTTCGTCACAACCATCGGTCTCAACATCATCTTTGGCATCATTGTTGACACGTTCTCCGAGCTCAGGAACCTCAAGGTCAGTTAAGGTCATCTGCATACAACACCAGCGTGAAATGTATCTGACTTTGTGATTTGCGCTGGTACGATTTTTCGAGAATAAATTTAGGTTTAAACTTACAAATTTTTACTAAAATGGTTTACTGCAGACATATTGTGTGGGTGTCTATCTAAACTTAATTTTGACTTTTGACCTTTTAAGCTTAAAATTGACACATTGGTTACTTCTGCCTGTGAAACGAGCGAACCATTTTTGGGCTTTTTTACGTTTTCTCCATGCAGTTAGAAAGACAGACAGACATACAGACATGTATTGCAGCTGATTACAACGGCCACACAATAAACAGTATTATTTACAGTATGTCTCAAGCTTGCTGATTTTTGTTTGTTATTTTCATTATTTGGCGGAATCGCTGCCACTGCAAGCGATACCGACTATAGCTACACAATTCTCTGTAGCGTGGTCTGTCTGTTTGTCGTCCTCCACATTTTTGCACCATGCTTAAACAGTCCGAAAGATTTAGATGTCATTTGGCAGGTGCCCTTGTGGGGTATAATGGCACACTGTGTCAGATAGGGGTCCCTGACTCCCGGGGAATGAGAGATTGATTTAGCGGTAAGCCAAAGTATGCAATTGTTTCTGACTTACGAAAAAAAATGATTTGTGATTTACCAAGTGGCAGCAATAATAAGCGATTTCGCCTCTTACCACATCCATTTAGTCTTTGTTATTAAAATTAGTGATACAGACCCAGCTGACGGTTGAGTTGTTGGCTGGTGTATAATTGCAGTGGACGGCAGAGAGAGACATGATTGACACTTGCTTTATCTGTAGTCGCAGCAGCTACGACTTTGAACACCATGGACGAGTAAGACTTTTATCATCATATACACTCAACATAATTACCACTCATGCTGTATACTTTCGCACGTTAGTGCAGCAACATATTAGAGGCAAAGTGGTAGATTGTGGTCCTTTTTTCTGCAGTCCATCTCAAACGCAGAAATTGTCGAGTCATTACAATCGGTCCACATTTACCAAAGACTATGTGGATGTTTTTATTACTTACGGACTCACAGTGTATAAGTCATTAAAAAGCTTTGGCTTGGTCACTTAGGACAAAAATTTACGAATGGGTTTAGTTGTGGACATTTTTGTTAAGGAGAATAACTTTTTAGAACAAGGATCGCAATCTATTGCCATATTAATGTACTAAGCCACTGAGGCAAGTAGACTAATGGTAGTTTGTGCGTTTTGCTGCATGTGGCTGCAGGGTTTCGAGCATCACATCAATCAGGAACATCACATCTGGTCGTACATTTTTTTCTTCATTCATCTTAACGACACGAAGCAGAGCGACTACACCGCCCTCGAACTCTACGTTCATCGATTCGTCAGTACTCACTAACTACACTGTGTTCTGAAAAAGCACACCCTTGCATTTTCTTTTATATCTCCGTGGAAAATGTTTAGATTTTCACGAAAATTTCAGCGAATGTTTAGGAGAAATCCAGTATTCCAACGGTGAAAAAGTTACGTATATTTTGTTACCAGTGACGTCGTGCTAACGTCATATTTTCGTGATTGGAAATTATGAGTTTTTTTGTGGCTGTTATGCAGATGCAGCAGGAAAAGTTCGACTTTTTCCCGCTGAACCGAGCTCTGTCTCTGAGCGCGATGGACGAGGACTCCACCGAGTCAAAGGTCGACGATCTACTGCGTCAGGTCCACATGCTGGTCGAACGACAGAAGGAAGAGGTCAGAGACTGAGAGACTTATACGCCCATGGGTGTTGGATGGGTGTTCATCCAATACAACGCACGCAACGCAACGGGCGCAGTAAAAGTACCAAACGCAGGCACGCAACGCAAGAATAGATACCGCTTCTGCCATTGCGTTTTGGCCATTGCGTCAGCTGCATCCGTTGTGTTTGTTGCATATTTTCTTGCGATTATTGCGGAACGAACATACTATCGTTGCATCAGCTCTGCTACGTCCGTTGTCTTCGTTGCGTACGTGCTTTTCTTGCGTGAATTGCATCAAAAAACTACGCAGCGGCTTTGCGTTGCTTGCGTTGCGTTGGATAGAAACTAGGCCTTACTACTTTGAAGGACTGTCCTACGCTCATTATCATGGTGTCATCATCATCGAGTAGTCAAGGAGCTAATTTTTGTGGCCCCTCTAAAAAGTGAACCTTATAGAATACCCTCACATAGTGTGTATAATCAAATTATTCTGCTATATATTGTTCTCTACACGCTATACTTTGTAAAGTCGGGGGTAGGTGCAAGATGACGATTGGTAAAATTAGGGGAAGGGGTAACGTAATTGCCAATATCTTTGTCAGCATTTTACCAGTTTCAATGTTTTGGTACACAAGGATAGGTCTTAGAATACACTACCCGAATCATGAGCTGAGATTAGAATACACGTGTACAGAATGACCCAATAACAAGCAAGCCGTTAAGTTTTTGTCTAGTTGCGGCAGATGGGATTGACCTGGTGTTTGTATGTTGCGTTAAAGGACCTGCGGAAGAAGCGTGATGAAGAGCGACAGAAACAGCTGAGATGGCGTGAAGAGCATCGCAACGCGCTTATACAGGACAACGTCAACGCAGCAGCAGGCGCACACCGCGACTCATCCGACACCGGACACTCGGAGTCCTTGCCTCCGGGACACCGCGGAGACCCCCCACCCCCGCCGCCTCCACCACCTCCAGGGGCCCCGGGCTCGGGTGGAGCAGGGCCGGGGGCAGGCATGTCTCTGGACAGTGTGGGTAGAACGAGGGCGTTGTATGGGGTCGATCCGCGTCGCGAGCAAACGTTCAGACAGAAACAGTGGAGACACGTACGTCTTTCTGTGTCTGTCTGTCTCACATTTTATATGTCTATCTAGTTATTTTTGAGCTGATAATCGTTATTTTTTTTACTCCTCGCGCGCTACGTTTCTAACGTAGCGAATAGGAGTATATCAGATCAGTGTAATATTGAGGACCGACCGATCGATCGACTGATGACCTACAACCGACCTCTGTTCCTGGAAGAGTCTTCCTGGAAGAATTTCAAACGATCATATCTCACAATAAACCACTTATAGGAAGTCGACCGCCGCGATTCGAATGGTCACGTGACCGATGACGTTACGTGATCCAAAAAGGTTAAGGTCGTGACCCCGTTATCGTTGAGGCGCCACATCTCCATAACTGTGCCAGATAGAAGCATACCTTGAGGTATAGCACTATTATTGGGAATTTTTATCCATCAGTTCCTAAAATGGGGCAATATATTACGAACTTTGTGAAGACAATTTTCAATAATTACCTCGACGCCAGTCACTATTAGTATCATATTAAACGCGTCTCAAATAGACGCCGGGTCTCTGATACAAGCCAAAAGGAACGAAAAAGCACTTAGAAGAAAACAAAAGAAAGTGATGCGCGCGAGAAATACATTCGATTGGTCACAATCTAATAATATTTTTTGTTAATAGTTAAACTGAACTCGGAAACGGCTTAGTTTTTGACGAACTGACCAGTGGGCAAGCAGGGCCAGCCCACTGATCATTGGTTGACGCGTACGTGAGCACAGTCACGTAGGCCGCCGACGCCGTTAAACGGTACGTACTGTAATGCATTACTGCTTGCCCATTGGTCAGTTCGTCAAAACCTAAACCATGTCAATTCAGTACAGTTTAGCTTAGTTCAGTTACGTCGTTCTGTACGCGTCTTAAGATCTCGACTAGAAGCTAGCAGCGATAATTGCCAAAGAAAATGCGTGCTCTGTTTGGCATTGGCAAATATTTAAGTCATTGATCTATAAGCTCTCACAAACGCACTAAGAGCAATTATTGAGCGTTTTCTTTTTTCAAGTTTGTGAACAAATCACAGTGTTAAGCTTTTCTAGAAAACAGATTAAATATGAGATAACTTTAGATGCTTGTATAAATGTGTTATTGTATCTAGTTTGAAATATTTTTATAGATGTGTCTGCAATCGAAATTGTGATTCATTAAAATTTTATTAATTGTCAGAATCATTGAAATCGTTGAAATGAAATTATTACAACGATCAGTCACGTGAGTGAAAAATCGAAGAAATTAAAATACCAATAAACAGGTTTTTCCGTAAAAATGACAAACGCTTTTAAACGCTTATTGGAAGGAAGTGTATGATATGGTTGTTAGGGTGAGAGGAAGCGAAGTATGATGGAGCGCGTGGCGGGGGAGGCCGATGCAGATGACATAGAACATCATCATCACCATCATCATGACGCGGCGTCACAGCGAGACGACTCACTGGACACCCAGGACTCATTGCAGGCGGCAGCCGTCACCGGTCCACCGACCGACCTCGTCACCAGCCCCTCCACAGCAGCACTGATGGGTAATTGCAACGTCCCACAGTCGCAGTAGGCCTGTTATTCTTCTTCTTCGGAATGCATGCTAACTTCAGTATGTTGAGGGCTCCTGCACGGTACGGTAGACACGTGATTGTAGACTGGTGCGGACGTAAAATTAGAACAAGTGCTTCGGCACGTTAAAAGGAGCTATGAAATCTCCAGACTACTTAGAAATGGGTTAAGACGCCCAATTCACTGCTGTGTTGCAGCGGAGTACCCAGCCTAATGCAATTAACAATTTGGAAAAGTTACGGTTAGAATAAAACTTCGAATTTGCGTTTTACTAAGTTAGAATTAGACATCAGATTACAACGGCACAAGCGACGGTACGTGCGTGGCGTCTTGGGTGAGGGCAAAGGGCAATTGCTCCCATCTCCCCTAAATTCGGGGTTGTCGGAAAAGTGTCAGAAAAATCTATTTTTTGCCCAAAAATTTCGTTTAAAAGTGCTAAATTTGCGGACGAAAAATCCTATTTTGAGGAAATTTATAGACGACATTGAAATTTTGAGCACCATTGAGCTAACTGATTAGGTTTTAATTGATTGATTACGCATATCACATATCACGTGTGTGCAGGAGACATAAGTCTGCCGACATCAGTGCCTCGCCGAGCGACTGATGACTCGTCCAGGCCGACGCCGTCGTCATCCGCCGGCTCCAAGCCAGGCACCGAGGCCAGCACTCTGCCGATACGAGGTCTACGCTCTCCACCCGACACTGTCAGACGACTGATAGCCGCTGGACCAGCCGACTCAGTCCGCGACGCCGCGGGAAAACCGGTCTGTCTGTCTGTCCGTCTGTCTGTCTGTCGTGCTTTTTCGCATGAGGCCAGAAATCCGGAGGATTAAAGACTTTTAGCGTATTAGAGACTTTTGTAGATGCGCGCTACAAATGGATTGGGGGGAATTAACGGTGCATACCGGTATAGCTTTTTGCAGGAAACTTATTTCAGAGCTACGGAGCGTCGCCTGCCATATGGGTTTACGACACCCAACATAGGGGAACACACTTAGTGCTGAGAATTGGTGTACCGGTGACTCCTGCCCCGGGATACGTCGTTCGTACCAATTTTTGGCTTTACGCGTTTTCGTCTTCGAATTACTACAGTGAAAGACAAACAGACAGACGAATATAGATAAACAGGCAAAACCCGTATTGCGGCGCATTAGGACGGCCGCTTAACAGTATGATATAATTACGCAGTGTACCGATAACTTAGTGTAAATACGTTATATGTTATGTCACAACAACTCGGCTTATATGATGGAAGAAATGCATTTCAGGTGCACCTGATTGACTTCGGCGACGATCCTGCTGATAGCGGCAGTCAGGGTGACGCAGTTGGACCAGTGGACGTTGAACTGTCTCAGTCGTCGTCGCCCGAGAGTCCTCCTAGGTCTCACCGTGCCACTACCAGCCC
>Ga0056128_1008016_pt1 | contig 13345 bp, 8 predicted proteins | sample WorMetLIZISLAND2_FD_71113 | JGI IMG/M metagenome (GOLD analysis project Ga0056128, IMG submission 71113) | Marine gutless worms symbiont microbial communities from Max Planck institute for Marine Microbiology, Germany - Olavius geniculatus... ... | reverse complement strand
GTCCTTGGGAGGGGGGCACCTGCAACAGCAGTTGTCTCAGCCAATCATATCGCAGCAGATACAGCCCGGGGTAGAGGCGGGGATTGGTGACTCTTCCTCTTCGACAGTTCCCCAGTTTCTGCCGAGTATCACTGAATTCGGCTCGGTCGCCAGACACACCTACTGCTGACTTTAGACCACGGCTGACCTCACACTAGAACTGTTTTCAGAACGTAGGGCTGCAGTCTACGGCATAAAGCAAACGACGACGCAGTCTATGCGACCTGATCGCAGTCTATGTAGGTTAGATCACTGTCGGAAGTGATAAAAGTATGTACTGCGTACTCACTTACCCACTCCAAACTGTGATCTAACCTATACACAATCAGCGGTGTCGAGAGAAATTAAAAAGCAGGGGGCATACTCGCTCCATAGCTAAGGGCCGCCGGTGCCATGTAGCAAAACTTCTATGTAGTGGCTGTTTCACGTAGCCGTTTTCTAACTAAAACTGGCTCTAACCCTGACTTACTGACCATAACCTTAACCCTAAGCCTACTCATAGTAACCAAACCCGTTTAATAACAACTTAGATGACGTAGCTAAAACGGTGACGGTTCGCCGTAACTATAGGGGCCCTTAGTTATGTTGCCCTCGCCCTATATAGCGGGCGATCATCGGGGGGGGGTAGGTAATTGCAATTTTTTGACACAGTGATCACGAGTCTTCAAAATTGCAGTTTTGCCTCGCAATTCTCCCAAAATGAAGGATTGGTAGCCTTCGATATTGTATTTTCGGAAGAAAATTTCCCAACAAGCCAAAATTTTATTAGGGGAGAGAGCACCACCTGCTACGACGTACGCCACTGGCAACTACACGAGCTGCACAAAGAAGAGATTCGAATTGAAGTTTGAGTTACTTAGCGGCCGCTTGGTTTGACAGTTTGTTTTATATCAACAAAGCCGTTTTGTGCCCATCGGTTAGCTTGGTTAGTAGGCCTATAATGATATTGAGCCGTATGCAAAATGTGTTGCCGTCGCAGTGTGTTACCAGATATCCAATTCGTCCCAATTCAGTTTTTTTCTCTTCGCGTAGAATCGTTTTGTTGCATCGTGCTACTTATAGGATTCATTGTTCACGGTGCTAAGAACAGGTAATGCATGCAACGTAGCAATTGTTTTGATAAATTCCTTGTATTATACAGATGGAATAATATATTGCTCTGGCAGTGCTGGCGATTTTTCATATTGCTGCACATTTTTTTCGTAGCGTGGTCTGTCTGTAAGTAAGTAAGTAAGTAAATAGATTTATAAAGTGCACGATGTCTGCGAAAAAAACTCGCCGAATCTGAGGCGTCTGTTTGTCACATTTGTACTACACTCTGTTTAAACCGTTCGATGATTTACGTGCTATTTGGCAGATAAGGCCTACATTGTACAGCGTGGGCCAGAAAAAACGTGGCAGTTTACTTTTGTCTATATCTTTGCCAACTATTGACCAATTTTCAAAATTCTTTTATTGGTTTACTCTGCAGACAATTTGCAAAAACACAATTATTACATATTTTACCACGCCGTAAATGCGTCTCTACTCTAGCTTGTAAAATATCAATAAAATATGCATATATAACGATAATAACAAACAAACCTTTTGGTAAAATTGAAAAAAACGCTTCATACTAACATATTGATAGATGGTCTGTATGACACTAAACTGTGTGAGTTTAACACAGTCTAGTGTCATATGGATCGTTTATCGCAATATTAATCTGAAGTGTTTTTTTGGTTTACGTAAATTTTTGTTATTTTCGTTAGTTTTTGCTTACATTTATATTTCACAAGGTAGCGTAGAAACGCATTTACGGTGTGGTGAGATATATAGGCCTAATAATAACATTATTGCAAATTGTCCGCAGAGTGTGCCAGTGGAAAAATTTTGAATATCAGTCAATAATTGGCAAAGATATAGACAAAAATACAGTGCTGCGTTTTTAGGGCCCACTATGTATTAAATCAAAGTGTTGGACCCTAGTGAAAAAGGAGAGTTTAAATTTTTAAAGTTGTGCAGCATTTTGCACATAGGTATATTTTATTTTTCATTTAATCATGGCCTTAACGAGTGATATCACTTTAAAGTTTCTTATATATAATTTTGTGTATATTTTTGCAAATACGATAAAATAGTTGAGTTAATTGTATTTAAATTGTTGTGTACAGTTAAAAATTGTCTTGTGTAATTTAATTTTTATGCAATATTTTACCGTCGTCGTCGTCGTCGTCATTAAAAATATCATAATAGTGTCAGGTATTAGAGTGTTTTAGTAAAATTTTGTTATTTTGCTGAATATATTTACTTGCTAAAATTGTGTGTTTTAACATAAAAACACGGTGCTTTTATTGTTGTGAATTGACTGTGCCGTTGTGTATGGATAAACATTATTTTGTAAAAATGTTCTTCAAGATTTCAACGAAATTTTTGGTTAAATCGATATGACTATTGTTCTGACTGTGTCACTATAACTATTAGTTATGAGTTACTAATAAATTATTCATTGAACAATCTAACATACACCGTGGGCCAATAAAAACGTGCTACTTTACTTTTGTCTATATCTTTGTCAATTTTTGACAGATTTTCAAAATTCATTTGCCGGCACACTCTGCGGACAAGTTGCAATAATGTGGTTGTTATATATTTCACCACATCGTAATTGCGTCTCCACACTACCTTGCAGAATAAAAATGTAAGAAAAATCTAACGATAACAAGATAATGTTCATACGAACACGGAGTATGTCCAATGCACTTTGATAGTTTACACTATGTGTCCGTATGAATGTAATCACTGAGCTATTTAGACAGAAAAAAAAAATAAAAAAAGTTTAATTTTAAATTGTGCAGCAACAATGTTACTGTCATTTTACGTTATTGTTACAACTAAACAATAAATATTGTCAGTTACGTGACCATTTGACTCCCGTAGGTCGACTTCCTATGGGTGGTCCATGGTGACCATGCGTCTATCTGGCACCGTTACGGAGATATAGCGCCGCAAATGTTGGACGCACGGACGTGGACACAGAAAAAAGAAGAAAAAAAGAAAGGGAAAGGGGAAGGAGAAGGGAAAGGGAAAGTAAAAGGAAAGTAAAAGGGGAAGGGAACGGTAAATGGAAAAGGGAAGGGAGAAGGGAAAAGGGAAAAAGAAAGGGGAAGGGATAGGGGAAGGAGAAAAAAAGAGAAGGGAAGGGGGAGAAAAGGTAAAGAAAAGTGGAAGCGGAAGAGAAAGAGGAAGTGAAAGAAGGAAAAAGGGGAAGGGGAAAGGGCTGGGGAAAGGGGAACGGGAAGATAAAGGGGAAGTGACGGGGAAGAAAAAGAGAAAGGGGAAGGAAAATGAGGAAAGGGAAAGAGAAGGGGAAGGTGGAAGGAAGATAGCTTAAAGAAAAGTTGAACGGACGCACGGACGCCCGCAGGGACACAAAGGTGATTTTATACTCTGTCCAATGCTATGCATTGCATTGGACAGACAATGAGATTATCATATCGTCATTACGCAGACTTTTACATTAGTTAAGCCTATATTAGGTTTATACGCTTACATCTGTTGTTTTACGGTGCACATTTTGGGCAGTTCGGCCAAATCGGTAACCATTGGGCAAGTAGGCCTAATAAGACAAATAACGTCAAATGAAGAAGGCTTTAGACTATGTTAGTGATTACCAACTAAAGTCAGTTTGTAAGGACGCCATATGCATAGCCCCATGTAAGGTTACCCAAATGATTTTGGCTGTTTTAGAGGACTGATAGCATCACATCGTCCTTACACACATTTTTAAACTAGTAAGTATTTTACATATACGTTTGCTGTTTTATTGCCAAAATTCGATGGATGAGCCTGGCGCATGTACGAAGTGCTATGGCAGGACCCGTATCTTTACCTTTTACTTTTCTAAGGCAGAGCAGTATAGGCCTACTACTGGTCGGGTACAGAACGTTGGATGTGTTCACTAACTGCTGCTGCTCCTACTATGCCTCTGCTCATTATAGCATTGGGCAGACAATAACAAACGTTTAGGTGAACGAAAAAAACTCTTCAAACCAACGTTGCGGTGAATGATCCGTATGACACAAGACTGTGTTAGACGAACACTTAGACGAATCATTCACCGCAATGTTGGTCTGAAGTGTTTTTGTTTCACTGACCAAAATGTTTGTTTGTTTCTATCGCTATGTATGTATATTTCACCTATAATTCACAAGGTTGTGTAGAGACGCATTCAAAATGCAGTGGGATATACAATAACCATATTATTGACAAGAAATTTGAGCAAAGCTCACGAGACGCGCGAAAGTCTGTAGCATTTCCAGTTCAGTAGTTATAGTTTCGAAAATTGCATATCACTTGGACTCGGCCCATCAGGACCATAATACACATCGGCCATAGGCGCGTGTGGCGTTGGCGACGGTGGCGCCTCCTTGTGAATGATAAAGACTTGCGCAGCCCAATATCGCAAAAAATCCGTAAAACCCCCTATTTTGGCGTTCAAGGTCATCCAAGGTCATTGAATTCAGCGCCAATCGAAAGCCAGTATACGATTTCCTATTGGTGTTAATAGTAACCTAGGCCTTATCTCGCACCGTTACTGAGATACAGCGAGTTGTTGGCCAAAAATCGCGAATTTTGACCACCCCCCTCTCATTTAGCGACCTCGTTCGGGGTGACTCCCTTCGAATTTATGAGAAAGCTTTACGGTTCCTGAAACTAGAGTCTTCCAGGCAGCCGATGGTGAAGATTTGGTGATCCTACCTCGCACCGTTTTTGCCTGATCCACCCGTGTGACAGACAGACGGACGGACGGACGGACAGAATTGCGATGGCTAAGACGCGCTGAAAGCATAGCTGCTTTCGGGCGTAAATATCGGTCAATAATTGGCGAAGATATATACAAAAGTAAAGTGACAAGTTTTTATTGGCCTCCCTGTAAAATGAACAATAACATATTATTTTTTTTAGAAAACCACAAACAACACATTATTCATTTGTTTTGTCGGCGTTTTCAGCACTACTGTAAACTGACACAATGTAGCAGCAGTCAAAAAAGTGTCTAATAACTTCGTGAGCAAGTGCGATGATTAGGCTGAAACTCGACACCACGAATGTCACGCACATAAATGTCAGTGTTTATCAGAAATCAGATACGCAGAAGTTCTGCTTGTCCGACGCGGCTGCCCGCTTGCGTGATCACTCAGCAAAAAAGCTGTGCCAATTATTAGATATGTTAATACTTCCAAATATTAATCTGACAATAACTATCCGAGTACATTTAAAGTTTATCACTTAAAAATTAAAAAAAACTATTTAGCGACCAATTTTTGTTTTAATTTTACCATGCATTAGGTACAAATAACGCCGACAAAATACTCATGACTATAGTGTCAACAATATAACGAACAAATTAACAGCTGAAATAACGTGCCGATTATATCGATTTATCAAATTAAAAAGAAATAATTTACAGTGTAATATAATATACGATTTTGGAAATCTAAGTGGCTCGAATAGTAGAGCAGTCAGCCCAACCCTACCAGGTATACCCAAGCAAAGAACACGGGTGATCTGCAGAGGGGTTACAGCCGAACACGAAAAGGCCGACTCCCACAGAGCAGAATGTCAGAACACGAGTCGTCTACCGCAGTGGAGTAGCCAGGATCTGAATGTAAAAGGCATTTTGAAGGATGGGCTGTGTGGAGGGGTGTCCCCTCCCCATCAGGGGAAAGGTCTGGCGAGGAAGCTTTGCACCTCTCCAAGTTGTTTTCCGATTTTTCAGTAGCTGGGTAGGCTTCCAGAAGGGCACGTGCCCCTAGTGCCCTCATGGCTAGACCAGTGGCCTACCTAGCTATACATACCTGTGCATATGCCACGGATCCTGCTGCTGCTGATGATGATGATGATGATGATACTAGACCTATAAGATAACGTTATCAAATAGATCAAGTTCAAAAAATGACTGATAAAACGTCTTCGTGTGATTCGACATTTTCGCGAACTAAACCTATTTACGCACAGTGGCTAGCTGTTTAGTACGATTAGATTTATTTGCGTCGGTATGACGTGAATTATCATTTAGTTCCGTGAATCTGGCATCTTACGTGAAAAAGATTTACAAGCATACATCATGCAACAAAAACAGAAAGCTGATGTCCGTTCTGCATTTTAGTCTTCGACTGTTTCCATGCGTGTAGGCCTATGGGAACAGGTTCGTCGAGAGCCACAGCGGGGCCCGGGAAAACATTCTCGCGGGGCCCCTCTGGGAAGAATTTTTTTAATTTTCTTTCCAACATGATGCATTTTGGTGCACTTTTTATTTCTGAGTGACGGCGGAGCCCCAAACGTTGCGGGGCCCGGGGTAGCTTATAACATTTGCAATCATTACAATCATTACAATATTATTATGTCACGTATAAGTAGAACATTTGTTCTTGTTGCTATAAGTCAGTTATACACGGTGCTAAAAAAACTTTACCCTTTTTGCGATTTTGTTAATTTTTAACAGGAACATACCCAGAAAATTTGAAACAAACACAAACGCACAGTCCAACACATTTCGTTTCATACGTTCGTACTGTAGGCCTACCTGGTAAAATCTGGCAACAATTTTTATGGCATACAGCATAGGCCGCCTATAGCGTCAAATGTGAAGTCTCCACATAAAAGTCAAGGAATGTTCATATTATCAGAGCAAGTGTTTGAACTCTCGTCCATATCAGTTTTCACACTGCAGACACAAGCGCGCAGCCGTTCACGCCACATGGTCGATTTTCCCGCTGATGTCACGTTGGTGCAGACTAGGCGAGATAATGCGCCATTGAAGTTCGCATTTTGATAGAAATTTTATATAAATTTAAAAGTTTTGTAGAGTTAAAAGTTGATTCGTAAATTTTCTGTTTAAGGTTGAAATGTCAAAAGTTTAAATAAGCTTTTTAAAGAAATTGTGAGATTCTGGTACAATGACAAGATAAACGGAAAGCGGCCGACGTCGCAGTGTGCGTTCTGAACTTCTGCTGCATGCGTCGCTAGTTTGTACAAGGTACAGTACGAACATTCAAAACGAAACGTAAATTATAGTCCGTGTATATGTGTTTATTTCAAATTTTCAAAGCGATATTTCTGCCAAAAATTACCAAAATCGGATAAAATTTGACAAAAACATCGCAAAAATAGAAAAATGAAGTTTTTCTGACACACATCAGTGTAAGCTATTGAACTTAAATCTTTGTCGCAAAGTTTATGCCAATATTTGTTACTCAGCTAGTGACAACTACAATTTTTCAGCTTGTGGAAAACTTTTTCGTTGCGTTGAAGACTTGTTAGAGTGCGAGGGATTACCTTGGGTGGGCGGTGTACTGGTGCCGCGTGGTGCTTGAGCCAAATAACTCAACAACGCATATAAACTCGCTTAGCGTTCAAGTGTCAAGAGACGCAGAAGCCAGAAGTCTCGTGCCGCTGTATAACATTGCGTCGCCATGCAGAAAACACTTAAATAAACTGTTACGACCGACCAAGTCCAACTAAACAGCACACCGGCCCGTCCGGCGTCACGGGCCGAAATAGCTGCCACTGTTGCTGGTTTTCCTGGTCTTTATCTCCGACACGCGTTTATAGACGTATATACATTATAGGCCTATGCACAATGAACACTTAACGGTGCACACCGTGCGTCGAGTAATAAGTCCGCCGATGACTCTGAACGATGCCGACTGCCGAGTAACATTGCAGACCTATCTGTAAACCTACTCGGTCGTTCCATCGAGTTTCAATAATGACCTATTGCACCATGATGCAACTAGAATATACGAATTGTGTCAGAAAGAACCCCACACAATTCGATCAATTTTTCATGCAGTTAATCTCAAATAGCCTTTTAAAATATTTTGCAGAACAACATTTTTACTGCAAATTAGAAACGTGCATGGGAATGGGAAAGAGTGAAATTCCGTATGGGTTCCAGGATTGGCGGTATTGAATTTCTGGCACATCTTCACAAATTTTTTTTGCAAGATCATTATAGCCCGATATCGAGCGATTGCGGCAATAATACCAATACGCTGTAAGTTGTTCCACGCTGACAAATGGTCAGACGGATTGTTATGACCAATTCACACTGACGCCGACTGAACACAACTCAACTCAACTGCTCAGCCGGGCTAGCAAATAACGCGTAGTCCGTGACGTCACAATGCAAATGACGCCATTGCGTTGTCACCCACAGTCACGACAGTTGGGTTGAGTTGAGTTCAGTTGGGTCGTATGTGTGAACTGGCTATATTACAAGGACACAAGTCACACGACTCGGTCTCATGACTCGATCATCGTTTTGAGTTAAGTTGCGCGAACTCGGCGCAGAGGTGTGATATGAGTTTGCAGTGCGGAACTGCAAAACTTAGTTTTGCAGCTATTTGGAGATTCACCAACAGCACGTTAAGATACAAATTACGAAATACGCCATGGGTATCCATCTTTTGCGCGCGAAAGCAGCTACTGCTCTAGCGCGTCTTAGCCATCGCAAATTTGCCTGTCTGTCTGTCCGTCTGTCCGTCTGTATGTCTGTTCGTCTGTCACACGGGTGGATCACTCAAAAACGGTAGAAGCTAAGATTACCAAATCTTTACCGTCGGCTGCCCGAAACACTCTAGCTTCATAAACCGTAAAGTTTTCACATAAATTCGAAAAGGGTCATACCGAACGAGAGCGCTAAATGAGAAAGGGGTTGAAAAAATTTGCAATTTTTAGACAATAAGTCGCTGTATCTCAGTAACGGTGCGACCGTGCGAGATAGAGCCTAGGTTACTATTAATCACTAATAGGAAGTCGTACACCGGCTTTCGATTAACACCCTATTCAATGACCTTGGATGACTATAAACGCCAAAATAGCTAAGGGTTTTATGGATTTTTTTGGCGATTTCGGGCTGCGAGAGTACACATTTCAAGAGCGAATTGCGCCGAAATCAATTGAGATAAACATGGACAAGCTGCGTATAAAATTTTTAGCATTAAACGTAGATTTTGATGATTTAAATCTAGATTTTTTAGGTTCAAGGAAACCTGCGCAAAAAAGCATCAAATAGCGGTACCCGAGTAAAAGTCGTTATTTTAACATTGTTAATTGGCCAGTCTTTCGTGAAAACGGTTGCAAATCACCATGGGCATGCTGCCAACAAGCACCAGTGACGAGTTTTTTAGTCGTATCAACATCGATGACCTGGAAAGACCCTGAACTTCCAAAATAAGGTGTTGTATTAATCTTCGGCCACACACTTCAAGAATGAACTGCGACTAAATGGTTAGAGATAGACTGACAGTTTGCGAACATGAACTGCTATAGGCTTTCACGAGTCTCATGAGCATTAGTTCAAATTTCTTGTTATGAACTGCAGGGATGACGAAGAAAATATCTTTTAGTAGGCCTACCGGAAGCCGACAGACTTGCTCAAGACAGGACACTCTAGTCTAAGAAACCGGATCTGCAACTAGCAAGTTGGGGCTGCCGGAGCGCTGATCCGTCAACGTTGCGTAACATTAGGCTATGTAAAAATAAGCGTAAGTCAAGGAACGATAAATATAGTTTAGGCCTATGTGGATAATGATCGCCAGCGGTATGAAATTATATAAATCGTTGTTCGTATGGTATGTCTGCTTGCGGCACCGCTGTGATAATTATACAGTATTATTATCTCGTACCAGACAGCTGTCGCTTCTGACTTTTTTCATACGAAAATGCGGAAGGGCATGAGGATTGAAAATTGCACGTTCCCGAGGTCAGTACGTCACACGTTCAGAAAACAAACAGGCATAGCGTGGCGTAGCAAAAAAAAATGTGAATTGGGGGGAATGGGTATCGCCTCCTTTTCTCTTCATTCCCTTCTCTCCCATCCTCTTTCTTTTGCTCTCTTCTTTTTCTTTTTTACCGTTCGCTTCTTTTTTCCTTTTCCTTTTCCCTCCTCTGTTCTTTCCTTTGGAAGCAAAAAACCTCTAAATGCCAGCCAAGTGGTCTAGCGTTGTGAGCTCAACTAGCGGGATCTGGGGGAGACCTAGCTGAAGTCGAATTTGGTGCAATTGTAGCCTTAAAACATAAGGTCTGGTAACAACAATTTCGATCACTTGCCTCAGTTCAGAATATTTTTAGCAAAAATTTTAGATTTGAAAACTTCTGCCTTCCAATAGTCTACGCCACTGGACGCACATGGCGTGGCGTTTTCATGGCCCCATTTCGCCAGTCTGCAGTCGGTCAGTCGGCTGTGTTGGTTTGACAGTCGCTGCCGCTAAGTGTCTTGGCCGCGCTATCAGGGACCGTCTGACCGCCTCGGGTCGTTCTTGGGCGCCCAGACTCGAACCTCGAGCCTCGAGGCGTGCCCCTGCCTTCCCGTCCCGTCCCATGCCCGTGCCGTGGCGTTATCAGTCGACCGTGTCTGTGTGCCTGCTATAGCTCGCCACGCGACCTGCCACCATGGATGCCATTGCTAGGAATTAACAGGAGGCGTCCCGATCTCCCCAAATTCCTATCCACACACGCAGCGGATTCGTAGCCTAATTCCGGGAACTGATGACTTCGCGATCGAAAGTTTTTTTTTTGTCATCCGACCTTCCGCAAATCGATCGTCAATCTACAGGCTACTAGAGGTGAGCGGAGGGGATTAATGAACGATACGACAATTATGCGTTCGCAAAAAATACGCAACAATATTGTCTTAACAGGCCGCATTGCGGGTCTTGTTCGCTTGACCGTCCGTCTGTCTGTCCCGCGCGGGCTCCTAAATTCGAAAACAGATAGGCCTAGCTATTCAGAAACCAAAATTGGCGTGAACCGCACCTTTTATCTGTCTACTTTGGTTTAGTCGTAAGCTGTACGTGACGTGTCACCACGGATTACTTTTACGCCCGTATTTTGTATCGTTCAGTAACTCCGCTCACCTACTAGGAATCTGTTTTATGTCTGGAGCGATAAAAGGCGGCGCGGGCAGCGCGGTGGTCTGTGCTATTAGCCAGGTGCTCGCAGATCGTTCATGTCGTTGCTGACAAACGATGTATCATCTACATCGTCCTGCAATTAAACCGTTTGAACGCCGGTGTCCCATTATAGGATCACCCGCCAGAAAAGTTTCCCCGGCCGACAATTTAGACTTTTTGGGGGGCGATCCTATAATGGGAAGTCTTTTTTGGGGCCGGCGATATTTTAATAAAAAGGTGACATATCAAATCTGTATTTATTACTCCCGGGGGAATTTTTCATGAGGGTGGCATTTTAATGTGACACCGGCAGTGCGCATGACACGTACTGGCCTCCAGCTATTAGATGCTTATTATATGATTTACTTCTTTGTACATTTAACATTGACTGACAGTATTATTTATATGCTGCAAACACCGCCATTTCATGCAACGCTTCATGGCGTCTTTCGCTTGATCTGATTGACAGCAAATAGAACATTTCATTGACGACAAAAGAAAAGATATAACCATAACTTAAACCAGAACAAATAAGCGCAGCTGTGTCTAGGAAAGACGCGCTAAAGCCTATACAGTTTCTGTTGCAGTACTGACCTTCAAGGTCATCCAAGGTCGATGATTGCCATCTCATCTGAAAGAGCGTATACGGCTGTCTGTTAATGATAATTAGTAGGAATAACCTTGGATCTATCTTTTTTTGTTTCCAACAGTTTTCCGTTGAAAAACGCACATTTTTCCCACCTTCTCCATTCAACCTTAATTTTGAAAATGTTCCCTTTGTACTAGGTCGCTGAAATTTTGCATGCCTATAGTTTAATTAAGACTCATGGCTTTAACTACTTGTCTAAAAACGTTCCTTAAGACCTAACGCTTAGCCACAGTACATTCATGACAGTCGACAGACGACAGACAGACAGACAACAATCGTGCCATAGACGCCTAGCTGTCGCGCGTCGAAAACAAGAGGCTCAGTCGTCGATAAGATGAACTGACGTACCCTCTATATCCGAAGGTCAGCGTCCGACTTCCGGTCGTGGAAAAAGCGATTTGCCAGAATTGACTGCAGTCCCATACACGCTATATCATGACGATCATGACGCTGCTATATCGAACGCTACAATCAACGCCAAGATTCGATACGGTAATTCGGCACGCACGGATTGTTGCATGCAGGCAGAAACTTTGTATTTAAAATTGCAGCCAAACCGATGCAGATAAAGACATGGTTACCATTGACAGACTATAGGAGCACGTTACCCTTTTAACCAACGGCAGTGTTTGAATTGCCGAAGGGTTGAAGGGGGGGATTGAACCCCTCAACTGTTTTTTCAACCCCCCAAACTCACTGTCAAATTATGTACAAGGGAGATCAGCTATAAACTATAGGCCTATACATACGATTTACATCACAATTTTGGTCGGGCTTCGACCGTCGAAAAGTTTAACCCCCAGCTAATTTTTCACAATTCAAACACTGTCCAACGGTAGCTATACTATCGCTGACCTTTTTATGACGTATCGTTTAGCCACAATACCGCACGATTGGCAAGAACAGAGAGTTGCCAAGTTATCATACCGCCAATGAGGTTCCTCTTTCTTCCCCTTCCGTTTTTTCTTCTCTTGTCCCGTGCCTTGCCGCTCGTCTCTCCTCTGCCCTTTCGTCCAGCTTTTCCATTTTCCTCCCCGTGGAAGTAGGCCTTTTTAAATCCAGTAGCTAAAAGCATCTGCCATCTGGGAGCGGGTCTGGGGCGGAGTCCCAGCCGTAATCGAATTTTGTGCATTTTAGCTTTAAAATATGACACCGGGTATAGGCCTACATGACAGCAATAAAGCTAATCGGGACCAAATTAAACGGAAACATTTATCGTCGACGGGTGATGACTGATGATTGACTTTGCGCAGGTGAGCGAGTGACGAGGTTAGTCATACATTGCGGGTGTCACCCGCTAAATGCGAGTGGCTTAGGGCTAATTTGCAGGCCTGGTGAGGTGAGATGAGACAGTATGTAGCTGTGTCGGGTGGGAGACTGGCAGGTGACAAGTGTGAAAAAGGTAAAAGGTAAAGGTCGTCAATAATTTGTATAGCGCATCGTCGCAAACACGCCTCTAATGCCTCTAATTAACCAGAGCCGCCTGCCGCACGGCCACCGTGTGCAGCCTGCAGACACAGGCTGGCGCAGCGGTCGGCTAGGCAACCCCAGTCAGCTGTACCAAGGTCCCCATTTTCCGTAACCCATGTAAATGAGTTAATCGAGGAGGATGAAAGCACCTTGGAAAGGACAGTTCATTCACTACATAAAGAAGCAATGAGGTATGGGCTAATGATGAACACCGACAAAACAAAGACGATGGTATTTGGTGATAAGC
>Ga0056128_1008014_pt1 | contig 13347 bp, 6 predicted proteins | sample WorMetLIZISLAND2_FD_71113 | JGI IMG/M metagenome (GOLD analysis project Ga0056128, IMG submission 71113) | Marine gutless worms symbiont microbial communities from Max Planck institute for Marine Microbiology, Germany - Olavius geniculatus... ... | reverse complement strand
TTTTTTTTTTTTTTCAAATGTTAGTGTTAGCATCGATATATGTCAGAGACGAAATGCTGCCATCCAAATATATGTCCACTTTTTCCAATGTCATACTCCAAAACAGGAAAAAAACTGAAAATCACTGAAATTAAAATAAAAATTCTATTTTCTGACCGACAGCAGGGCTTACTGAAAATGTACAATTAACCAGTTCCACATTAGTAGTAAGAAAAATAGCAAGCACGTTTGTTTAGAAAAAAGCTAAGCCAGCAAACCGGACATGAGTGAGTGAGTGAATGACTGAATGAGTAGGGTTTAACGTTCCACATTTCAGGGACGGCCTTTGCAGGCAAAATTGCACATGCATACACATAATAACGGAACAAAAAGTTTAACCTTTACAGAAACACAAAACACAAAAAAACGAGCTAAACCTAAAATTGTAAGAGCTCCATTATGCATGTGCATATGTAATTAACAATAATGGTAGTTGTAATAATCTTCCCTGTTATCCTCCAGGCAGTCATTAATTTCAGAATGCTGTCTATTGGAAGAGAGGGTACAGACATGACAATCAAGGACTGGGAAGCAGATTAATACAGCATCTGACACACACACACAATACCAGCTGCTTAAATAAAAAAAATTATCCAAATTCTTATCCAAAACATGATAAGATGAACAAGGAAAACTTCAGTAACATCAGCACTATATACACATTATGGCAATCCATGGCACTGATGAGATTAGGTTAGAAATTGGTTACCACAAGCATCATAGCAAAATAATCATACACTGAAAATTCATGTCACAAAATGATGCAACCAAATCAACCAAGCTACTTTAAGGCAAAAACACACAAAGTATGTCAGCAAATCAAATGCAGACTATGTGACAAACAAACAAATAAGCACCATTTTGTGGCAGATAATTCAGTATAACATAAAAGCTAAAATGCACGACTGCCGAACTGTATATTCATACAGAACTATTCCTGTGCTGAGTAAATGCAATCAACATTACACGCAAACATATAGCTACTGATCTACAGGCTATGCAGCATTAACGTAACACCAGTCAGCTGTCATCCAAATAGCACCCAGGTTCACAGATTTTGAACTTAGTTCTTATCAAAAATAAACTGCAGCATTGAAATTACAAACTTCTTTGTAATTTTCAACTTGATTTTTCAAATCACACTTGCAGACCAATCATTGAGCAATTGTCCAGGTAATCCTGTGTTCTCATGGTCATATAATATGCTGCCTCGCACAAATTTTCTAGCTGGATTTGGTACTATGGAAAGACAAGCACCAGACCCTAAATCGAGAATAATGGCAAATCATAAAGGCTACATTATTTTTGCAAAATCTGAAACTATAGCGCTTGTTGAAATGACAATGACAAGATTCGGTTAAATCACTCCAGGACACCGTTCTATACCAGGTAGCAGTCATCGATTTTACTTGCATGCATTAGCTTCTCCATAGTGACAGTCTTTGTTTCAATATAGAGTCAACGTAAAATCTGACAGACATTACGTACAAGAGAACAACATGAAAAGCTGATCAAATGATGAGTCTATCAGTGACATAACTATCAGATGCTAGTGAGTCTACAAAAATTCTTAGCAGTAGCATCAAACCAAAAAAAAAACCACATCAAAATACAATGCAAATGCCAACAAATTCTGCTTTTAACTGACAGTCTATATACACAGTAATGCCGCTGTCACTGACTTTGCACAATTTTCACAATATACATGATGAATCCGAATCAAAGACTGGCAAAAAAACACGCTGGTGCAGAAACACTTTCCCAGTCGGTGATTAATATTTTCACATCGGAACGGAATGGGCTGGTGGATTTTTCAGAATACGATGCAGTTTGATATCGTAGACGTATCGACACAAGAAGACGATGTCTGGATCGACGATTACATCAGGGACACGCGATGAACTGGCATGGTCGATTGGCTCAGACAACGCAGGAACAACAGTCTGTCGGTCTTCAGCTCCAGTCTGCCGACGTTTCAACTCTGCTTTGTACCTACAGCAACAACAGTGACAACTACCACGAATGGCCTAGCAAAACACACATTAAGAGTAAAATTTATCATGTAAACAGATTACATGCATACACACAGATCACCAACCAGTTCAAGTCTCAGAAGACTTGGATGACTGTTCAACTGCAACAGTATGCAGATAAAGCCAACTCAGCTGGCATTCAGACACAATATAAAGTATAAATGTTCCCTCCCTTGCTTATAACTTACACTGAGTGGCGGCACGGCATAACGGTAATCTGATCAGCAAAGTTGCTCTATGTTGGCGCTCATTAATACCTAGATGAGTGACTGTGCGCGGGCGCAGCCAGCACATAAACCACTTTAGCATGTAACCAGACACACAAGTTAACTCAGGCTTCTACCCTAAGTGGGATGGTAAACTGAGTATCAGCTGTTAAGCTCAGTAATAATCATAAACAGTGATGTGAAGGTAGCCAGTCACTAACGATAGCTGTCTATAGGCAGATCTATTGGCTCAGGCTGATCAGTTTGGTCTAAAGATCGGCGGCCACTTGGCGCTGTGTGCTACATTTATCACATGAACTTGGTAAACTCTTGCAACAGCAGTGCCATGAAGAAAGCACCATAAAAATTGGCCTTGGTATTATTATAACATACTGTAAACTTACACTTGTATTTTTGATTAATCTGTGTGTCCCACAGAGGGTAGAAGACTGAGTCGACCTAGCTGGCAGGCTTTGCACCGAGATGGTTTACCTGCCCGCAGGCAGTCACCTATCGCAGTACTAACTGGGCTCGGCGTAGAGTAACTTTGTTTCAGCCGAAACGCGTTACCAACTACGCCACGCCACCATCCACTTGTCTGGCCCATGGAGACATCAAGACCACGTTACATGGCCCACAGCTCAACAAGGCCGTGCACCACTGCCGTACAGTGTTGAGAGGTGAGACACCCAGGCACATACCAAAAAGCCTAGTGGGTTTTATTGGATAAACTCTTCTAAAAAACTCACCACCAAAACTCGCTCCAAAATTGCAGTTTCTCGTTCCCCTAACAGCAAAATGTTCTTATTACGGTTAAGTTTTTAAAACTCTAAAGCTAAAAATATGCAAATTTCTGGATATTCACATCATTCGGACATTATCTAGAGCACAGTGCTCACTTGAATGCTGGGTAACTTGAAACTCTGGAAAACCCCAAAACACATCAAGTGTAGCATTTTAGAAAAAAACATGGCTTTAACCCGAAAAAAACCCACCAGGTTAGTTATTTTCTAAAAGAAAAGTTTTTTTCTCGACACTGCTGCTGTAGTGGATCTGCAGTCAGTCACCTGTTAAACTCATTCAGTGTAAGCACATAGCAACGATCCTCGATGCATTTGACAGGCACGACGTCGCGATGACGAGACGCAAACACTTCGCGGTCGATGTAGCGTGGCAATGGTGCAGTACCGGTGTGCTCCAGTCGGTAATACCACAGCACACTCATCAGCATCTCGTCTGATCAACAACAGAACAGCATCAACTCACAGCAGCAGTCAACAATGTGGCATTGGCTATGATTACATCATCATATAGGAAAGCATTATGTCACTCTATCTTTACAGAGTGCCTACTGCCTCATCATCCATCCTCCAATAGACAGCACTATGAAATTAATGACTCTCTGGAGGACAAGAGGAAAGACTAGAACTGCCATTACTGTTACATATGCATGCTTATAATAGAGAGTTATTATAATTTTAGGCTTAGGTCATTGGTTTGTGTTTCGCATTCCATTTAAGGTTTTTCTGTAACTAGGTAAACCTTCTCTTCCATTATTACGTATATGTGGATTGCCTGGAAAGGTCAAACCCGAAATAACCGACATTGTCAAGCAGGATGCAAAACCCTACTTAATTCACTCACTCACTATTTGCAGAGTGATGCATGAAAAGTGAAGCATGTGCTTCATGCTGGCTGTGCAACCAGAGCATTTCCGAAACGATTAGCTGCAATCACTTTTTTGCGAGTGACGGTCATGTTGAACACAAAAAAACAGCACTGCTCAACAAGACCATCCCTCACTGCAGCTGCACAATCTGGCAACCCCCCTCACAAAGTCCCAAAACAATAACAAACTTTTTACAGCCCTTATCACACAACAACCATAGTGATCTGGTAGAATATTGATACACGAAGTCAGACAGTCGCTACTACTGTTCACTGCTGTATTTTCCATTCACCATGACCACTGCATGTTTCTGAACATTTCAATGCAATTTATCGACTGTCTCTTTCCTAGACTTTTTTCTACAGCTGCTTCTAGGTTTGGTTTAACAAACATGCTCATAAAATGCAGACAAGATGCAGCAAAGGTACATGACATGTATATAACTTACGCTGCATTTTAAATGTTGTGAAATTATTATTTGCACAAAATGCAGTAACCCAAAAAACATAAGAAATGTTAACCAACTTTAAAAGCTAGGATAAAAGATCAAAAAGTCACTATGTGTACAAATAAAAAATGCAATAAATATGAACCCTCAACATCACAATCCAAAAATGCTTTCATCCAGTTACCATAACACATAACTGATATACAGTTAGAAAAGTGCAAAAGTGCTGTGAAATATAAAGCTCAGATTCAGTACAAGAGTGACCAGTTACCACTATGTAATAGTGTCAATATGAATCAACATGGCAGAAATAAGATACGGTAAGCAAATCAACCTCCTGTGGTCTAATTTCTATAATCTATACATATCGTTTTTACACCAGGCATTCGCAAGCATGTTAGTGGTCAGATGGGATAAATGGTTGAATGAATACGAAATAATCTTTATTAATCAAAATGGAGCCGACATACCAGTGTCTGGATGTTTCCAGAGAGAGTCAATCTTTGCCACATACGGTATGTCCTTCTTGCGCATGCCGGACTTAACAAGAACACAGTCTCGTGCGTGGATAATGTCGCCATCAGCATGCTGTATAGCAGGATAGCACAACTGCTCTGTTGCTGGCATGTCCACCTTTTATACACATACACATACAGAATATTAATTTTATCTACCATGCAATGGCGTCCATCCCAGGAGAGTGGGCAAGATTGCCCAATGATAAAAAATACCAGAGCGACAGAAGCTTTTCACCCCATCAAAGATTTAGTCCTTTTTGGGCACTTTTATGCCCAGAATGTGTTTGCGGTTAGGCTTCGCCGTGGACCCCACTAAGTCACTGCCCACTCGCCAATAACTTTGTTCGTGCTGTCGACCTTCTATCTTAATTTTCGTCACTAGCATGGTCTCCAATGCCTTGATGGATAACTGGTCTCTCTGTCCAATCTCTATGCTTATCACTTTTGTTAGTATTTTCTTTCTAGTACTCTCCAGTCTTCTTCCAGTTGCTTCTAGTTTAATGCTGTCATCATGCACTGCTGGACTGCATATCAAATACATCCTCATCGATTTTCACTTTAGTACTCTTCATTAATTTTTAGCTTCTGTGCAATTTCCAATGTAATTGACTAAACCAGCAGTTTTTATAAGCAAATCACTATTACGAGAGTTGTTCAAATAATAAGTTTACATTAGTTTGCATTAAATCTTAAATTAGGAAAAATTCGAAAGACATGTTTTATAAAGAATTTCATTCTGAATACCAGCTGTAAGTTTTATTACGTTGACGTCATTGTGACGTCATTTATACACATTAAATACAGAGACACTGCCACTGAAATCATCCCATTACAAACAGTGTGCCGTTATTGCTGTTTTGTGAGCAAAAAAAAACTTAAGGCAGATCAGATTCACTCTGGGATGCATCCAGTACATGGCGACATGCTATTATAAAGCCAACAGTAAAGATTTTGTGTGTAAGAAAATGCTACATTGGCAAAAATTTGCATCAGCTACCGAAGTGCAAAAAGAGTTTTGTCAGTGGCATAAACAGCAGCCAGGATCGTTTTTTGCATCTGGTATTCAAAAGATTGTCGACAAATGAGAAATATCTTGAAGGACTTGGGCAATATGTTGAAAACTAAAACAATATGTTTAACATTTAAATAAGTGACATTAACTTAAGTTTATTCGTTTTTCTAGTTCATATGCTGTTTCTCGCTTGCGAGTTATGATAGATTACTCGTGGGAAAAATAATACACAAGCACACTGTGTTCTATTAACAGGTGTTGTCACAATAATGAAACAGTCATCACAAAAATTTCCACATATGTTCAGAATTAAATTCCCTACAAAATGTATATTTCAGATTTTTTCCTATTACATGTATAAGAATTAATGGAATGGCACCATTTTCTAAACTTATTTATTGAACAACCACCGTATACTGAATCGACTTACTCAAACTAGAAAAAATGCCCATTAAACTTTGTATTTTATACCTTTTTTAAAGAACTAAACATCTTTTTCTGTCCCTGATAACATGACATATTATAACAAATTTATAATGTTACATATACATCAAAATTAATAACAAAACACAAAGCATGCAACAGGGCAAGTCTGGCTTTAGCTAAAGAAACTGGCACACAAATGCTGCATACAGTCAAATGCATACTTTGTATGCTATACTATTTCATATCCTTTGTTTCAATTTCCTCCCATCACCCAGTAAGGGCCAGTATTATCTACTTCACATTTAAAAAGTGAAATAATGAATAACATGTTTTACACCACATAAAATACTCTTTGATTCTGATTAATTAAAACCTACTGGTATTTGAAAATAAATCTCAACAAATGGTTTTTAATCACTGCCAGAAAAATATTACCTTGTAATAAACTGGCTTTCTTTCTGGCTCACCGTGCCACTCCCATCCACCAGTATCTCTTTTACGTCGAGCAGATGCGCTTCTTGTTGGTCCTTCATCAGACTTTCTGCCGAGTTTTTCAGTCTGTGCTGCTCCAGCGTTCTCCAACAGTTTCTCTTGCACAGAAATGGACAGTTTTTTCCTGCTTAACTCTGATGCACTCTTACTGCGCACTGGGCTTGTTCTCTGCTTTGATTCTGCCATTCCTGCTGATGCACACTTTTTTGGGTTGCCGCCCAAACTGTCCTTGTTCTTTGGATTTCCAACTTGCTCAATGTCAACAACTTCTTTTGCAGGGGAAGCAGGGCAGCTATTGACACAAATGGTAGGCACACAACTGGTTGCAGTGTCTGACGATGTATCAGCACTGGCTAGTTCACATGATTCACTGCTTTCTGGTCCACGGCTTACTGCAAACTCCACGGGACTGTTCGCCATTTCGGCCTCAGCATATTGACTCGGTTGGTCTTCAGTAGGAGGCTCCGTAGCACAGGCAACATCCGGCAGTGACAAAGCACCTTCGTTCTTGTCCAAGTCAGTGTATGGTTTCACAGACACATCTGCAGTGATCTCACCGCTGCTTTGCTGACTGCCCATCACAACTACTTGATCTTCTGTACTAGCACAACTCGACTGTACCTCATCATTAGATGACCTCTGAACTTCAGACAGGCATTTGCCATCCTCTGTTGAATACTTCACCTTCTTCGGAGAAACAGATTGATTCTCATCTGCGCTGACTTCTGTCTCTTCTGGTTTCCTCTTAGGAAAAGCTGTACCAGAATCCTCTGAACGTGAAGCTGTCGTAGGACCAGTGGTAGCAGCAGCTGCTACTGATACTTCCGGTGCAGGCAGCTCTGATGACTCACTGTCACTGGTCACCAGACCTCGTACAAAACGTTCCAAGTGCCCAATCTGTGACACACCTGATGAAAAACTAGACACTGTAGCATGGCTGACATCATGAACCACGCCAATGGCTGGCCTGATGATGGACTCGTGTGTTGTCACAACAGTGGCTACACTGCCAGCACTGCTGTATGCATTCGTTCCTTTCTGTGACAGATCCAGTTCACGCTCCTGATCAGCGACAACGAGATGCGCTGCTCCAACTGGAACACTTGCAGTGGGATTTCTCGACTTACTAGAAGGACGGAGAGATGAGTGAAATGACCGATTCCGACCTGACTTTCTATCGGCTGAGTGCGTGCCGACGCCTACCTCCACACTTCCTGGCATTACCGTCTTGTGAGGTCTTGCCACTGCAGATTCGGCTGCTGGCCGGCTGCTAGCTGTTGCTAGGGTGACATCTTCACACAACTGATGACTGGGAGTGTGAGATGTGACAGGGGCTGAAGATGAAGCAATGGTCGTCTGGCAGGTAACAGGCTGCACTATACCTGGCGATGCCAGCGCCAATTGCTGCAAAGCTGGCTGGCCAACCTTCTGAGGATCCCATCCTGCTGACATTGGAATCAACGGACCAGCAGGCTGATAGCATCCTGTGGAAAAAAACACATCAAATCATACACTAATTTTTAATACAATCGGCACAATTCAACAATGGAAAATCTCATAAATTTCAGTTCTATCAGATCACAATCACAATAAAATTTTGTATTCATGAAGCCTCCTATGACTGTCCTGAATGGATCTGCTTGACAACAAGAAACCAGGCCTGAACAATACAATCTTCCATACAAAAAAGTTCTAGATTCTTATAATAAGAACAAAAGAACATGTTCCATTCCACAGACTAATCAATCAAAAAAGATACAAATTCAATTTGCTAAAAAAGTGAATATATATTCATTTTTATATGTCTTAACAATGGCTGAATGATAAGATCCATCTTCATGCCTAGAACCACCATGACTGATAAACTTATTGCAATATTTTCTTAGTTTTTCTTGCTTACTCACTATAAATGGGATTATCTCTGACCGACAACTATGTAACAACTAGTAACTACTACTGGCAAATACAAAATATAGGTAATTATTGTCTACATCAAACTGCCCAATGCTGTCTGTATAAAAAAACTAACAGCACAGCAATGCTACTGAAAAATGGATAAAACAATGACAAAAATGAACTGCTCACCAACTGGAAATGACTGTATCTGTCCTGGCACAAGATTTGTTATGCCAAAGGATGCTGGTGGACAACTAGCATAGAACCCATAGGGCTGGATAATTGCTGCTGCAGCTGTTACAGGAGTCATGCGAGTAAGAACACTAGCATCTCTGCTGCTGTCAGCTGAAGCAGTCGTAGCGAGTGCCGAAGTTCCACGGTTTCCATGAGCAGCAGCAGCAGCAGAAGAGTATGGCATATGTGCTGGCTGGATGTTGGTTACAACATGCATAGCTGACTGTTGGTGTGGTTTTGATCTGGCGGCTGGTGCCAACGATGGCCTAACAGCCGACGCCACTGACTGAACAGCTAGTGATGACTGCACGCTCACATTACTCTTCTCATAGCTTCGAGGTTCATAACCTCTTGCCACTGATGCGTCAATGACATGTGATGGTGGTATGACAGTGGCCGACGGTGCGATAACGCCAAACGTGGCTGGATACAAAGCCAGTGAAGTATGAGCTGGTTGTATATGTTGGTACTGTGGCTGTGCAGTGAAATAAGACCGTAACATATGAGACGGCTGTGGGTGCTGCTGCATTCCACGACCAACACTCGGCGGGCATAAACTGGCTGCCAGCACCGGCTGATATGAATACTGCGACATCTCCTGCATGTTTGACCATGACGCCAGTGTAGATGGCTGGTATGGCTTTGCTGATGGCATGTAGCCACCGACAGGGTACGTAAAAACGTTCTGACCCTGGTACGGATAGTATGCTTGGTGAGCTTGACGAGCACCATAGTAGTTGGCAGCGGACACTTGTGGGACGATGACTGGCATGTTGAAACGGACAGGGGATGGAGCAACGGTTGCTGTGAGTCTCGTCGCGGTTGGGAAACCAACAGCTTGTGACTCAACAACCTGTCGCTGACAGACAACGACATCAGCTCGGGAACTCTCAGTGGATCCTTTCTGCCAGTTTGGTGGAGATGACGACAGCATGGCTGTGCCTTCAGGTGTCGTGCGTCGACGAGGTTGATTGGATCTTGAGTGGTGGTGCTTAGATGGCAAACGAGTGCTTGAGATCAGTGGTGGTGGTGGAGGAGGTGGACCAGGCATCTGTACATATGAATCGCCGATATGAGTGCGTGCTTCTGGCAGGGAGCTTTGCACTGCAGTATCTGCGGGTCGTTTTGATAGACCACCATCAACATCGCCTGAGAGTGACGTTGACTTCAATGTCTGTGATGCACCGGTGCCATCTTGATCTACTGCATCTTGCTCGCAGTCTTTTGCATTGGTCTGCAATGAAGGCATATCAGCCGCTTCGTTCTGGCCAGACTGTTGTTGATGTGGACTCTTCTCTCTCCTCTCCATCCCATTAGCGGCCTTGTCTCCACTGACTGGTGCTGAGAATGAACTGGATTTCTGCTGTGACTCAGAAGTCGGAACTGGAGACTTACTTTTCCTTGTTGGCTCCTCACTGCAAGCTGCTATGATTGCCTGAAACCACAAAACTTGAAGGATATATGCAAAACAACAATCACCATCATCACAGCTTCACACTTACTAATGCCACGCAAATGATACAGAAAACATGACAGGTTTCAAATATACTTCAAGTCATCTAAAATCAGTCTTACAAAAATGCACTTAAAGACTACTTAAAAGCTCAGACATACCCAATGAGAATTTACTAACAATAACTCACACTGTGTAAATCAAAATGTCAGTAAAAAACTCAAGTTCACTGTCATCCCTACAACATGTTGAAACTGAACATCGTGTAATAAAGTTGCATGGGCAGAAACAAACCTGAGCATTAAGACTAGCCATTCGTTTTGGTGGAGACCAACTGGAAGAGACATTAGCTTCAACAGGCTTCTTCTTGCAACTCTTTGGTTGGCTTTTAGCCAATTTGCCTGACTGGCGTGAATTTCGTTTTGCTTTTGACTTCACTTCAGGTTTCTTGCTGGAAGCATGATCTCCATGTTCTTCACCATTCTTAGAAGTTCCAGCAACATCTTGTTGTGATGGTGATGGTTTAGCTCGACCTTTCTTCACAGCAGGAGTGTGCTCTTCTTCTGAACTCAATTCTGAACTATCGCTATCGAAGTCACTATCGCTATCATGAAACTTTGCACTACTAGCCACTGGTTCATCATGCTTGTAAATCAGACTGACAATGGCTTCAGCATTCAACCGGGCCATTCGCTTTGTTCTTGTAGGCTCTGGTTCTATCTTAACAGCTGCAGATGCTTGCGCATTTTTTCCTGAACTAACTTTTGACCCTAATGAAGCCTTACTTTCTGCAGTTGGGCCTTTCTGTGCTGCATTTTTCTTTCGCTTTCCGCCTGCCACAATCGAAACCTTAGGTTTTGGCTTCACATCTGCTTCCTTATTACCGCCGTCAAAAGTTGATGCAATGTTTTTCTTTGACCAAGATTTGCCTCTTGCACTTTCACATGAATCTGAGCTGGACTTCTTATCAGTAGCACTCTCAACACCAGGCTTATCACTACCATGGTCCGATGGCGGTGTAGAATATTCAATCGGGCCTCCTCTGACCCATCTCCTGCTTTTGATCACACTTCTGTCTGGAGTTTTACTAGCAGACTTTTCTTTCCTCACAGAGCTGGCTTTGCCTTGAGTTGAACCAGATACATTAACGTCTTCCTGCTGGATTTTAGCAGATGGTACAGATGGATCGTCTGAAACACTTCGCTGCTTAGTATCTCGTGACCTTCCTGAAGATACGGAAGATGCTGATGTGCTTCTGTTTCTACTAACAGCTTTAGTGTCTTTGCTCGATGTGACCGTGACAGCTGTCAAGGTCGAGGCTTTCTTTGACTGTTTTCTTGGAGTTGCAACGGTCTCAACAGTTCTCATTTGTGTCTGCTGTCTGGCAATACTCCCTCTTGTCTGAGATCGAGATTCTTTCCTCATCCGCGATGCCTACAAAAAGATACTCCAATAAATTATGTCAGCAAAAAATGCTAATAAGATAGATATTTATGAAAGTGATAATGGTAATCATAAAATAACCATAAGATACTCAGCAGTTGAAGTGCATTCTCTATAATGTCCACTGAGATGAAACAAAACTGGCAAACAATGCAACATGATGGTGGGGATGGTTGGTCATGTCACCTGCCATCAGGAAGTGTGGACCGAGTTTCACATTACTCAAGACTACGGTACCACACTCAGCATCAATCCTGGTGTTATCAAACACTGTACCAGCTGCATCCAATGCACTAGCACCAAGTACGATCAAATCACGTACAGAGGGTTGGAGTTAGTGATTGCAATCCTGGGATCCCGAATCCAGGATCCGGAAATCCCGGCCGTTTTCCCCAATCCCGAATCCCGGGATTGGCAGCATCCTAATCCTGGGACTTTGGTATTACAAAAATTAGTTAAAATCGTACTTTTTGCGCATATTAAATGATAGAAATACCGGTAGCAATTTTAGCAGTCTGGTGAATGAAACATTTGTGCGCTAGAGTCCCACTCTTTGCTGTGCATTGTAATTCGTATTTTGACAGTCATTGTCACTCCCTGCAGTTCGGATATATATGTATACCTTCCGTAAGGGCCTACACTACATCATATATGCATAGAATAAGTCAATTAAGGATACCAAAATGACGACCAATCTGTAAGCCTAATCTCAAAACGAGATCCCGGGATTACAAATTTCTCAATCCCGGATCCCGGGATTGAAAATTCAATCCCAGGATTGCAATCACTAGTTGGAGTTAACGATCTGAGCCCATCATATCTGGTGCCGATGGGGTGTGTCAAAACACACGCCCATCCGCAGGGTTGGAATGAACTGAGTTAAAGGCCCAGGAGCCACGTCATTCATAAACATTCATATTCACACACAGAGTTAACACTTAAAGCGGCTTACAAAAAAGAAAGAGACCTGAAGATGAAAACAATAAAAAAAGAAAATAAACGAGAAATGAAAGCTGCTCATGAAACGCTTGGCAGTGGAAAATGGAAAATCATGTCAACACTAAACCAATTAAGACTACAGAAAACGGTACACTGTAAGCAACTAATACACATTTACATGATTTAAATTCAAACAAACAAACAGTATCATTTTACCATCGATTAAAAACCTAAATTCAATTAACGCGAAATACAACACTAAAATGTTATTTATTTATTTTTTTATTTATTATTCATCCGCTAGACGTCACTGTGATCAGCCGTATTTCAGTAAGTAATCCTCATCTGAATGAATGAATGACTGGTTTAATGAGACGCATCAAACGTGCATCAAACACTGCTATGAGCAATACAAATTCATAACACTACAAGAATACACCGATAGAAACAAACACTGAATATAAACTCAACTACACTACACTACACTCAATTTAACATGTGCCTGTTGACAAATGTAGTCTAGAAACTGTGAAATTTAC
>Ga0056128_1008013_pt1 | contig 13347 bp, 6 predicted proteins | sample WorMetLIZISLAND2_FD_71113 | JGI IMG/M metagenome (GOLD analysis project Ga0056128, IMG submission 71113) | Marine gutless worms symbiont microbial communities from Max Planck institute for Marine Microbiology, Germany - Olavius geniculatus... ... | reverse complement strand
TTTTTCTACCCCTTCATTCAATCCCTAATTTGAAAATACCCCCTTGCGCTAGATGGCTGAATTTTGCATGCTCAAGTTTAACACACACATGGCTAATTATTTGTTAGTGAAAAGTTTTTCCCTACGACCCACAGCTTGGCCACCATACGTAGATCCGTTACAGAGAGACAAGCAGACGGACGACGGAAAATTCGTATACCAATAGCTCGACCGTTACTTAAGTAAGGTCGGCCAAATGAGTCAAGTAATTCGGCGTGAATTGCATGACGTAGTTCATCACGTTTCATGCGAAAAAGACGTAGACCTACCGTACATACCATGTGATTAATGACGACTGCCTGACAGACTGTCAGCGCGAGTAAGAATAACGCCATTGCCAGCCAGTAGGCGTACAATGCTGCAGAGATCACGTCCTGATTAATGGTCTCGTCGCGGAAGAATATGGTGCAGTAAAGAACGAAAATCAAGTTCAAAATCGATAAGCTGAACCCGCTGACGTTACTGATCATCATGAACTGATCGGCGTTCTCCACCGACTGGACCAGTTTCTGGTGACGACGTCGAAATTCCCGGACACTGCCTTGGAACTGCCCGCTGTGACCAACGGCGAGCTGGAAATCTGTGTTCAGTGCCCGGAACTGGTCATAGAGAACACTGGTCACCATATAGTTCACTGATGTCAGCCAGCGAACCGGAATGGTTAGTGACAAGCAGACCCGATGAAATGCAACAAAGCACAGGCCATATTACACATATAAAATTTTAAAAAAAGCCATCAAAGAATACTAGGTTTCCTGTTGCGGACTGGATTATTTTTGGCATGTAGTTCACTGAAGGTCAGATGTACCACGTAAATCCGCCATGCACGGACATAGGGATTATCATTGTCTCCGCCAGTATGCGCAGACGCTGGTCTGATATGGAAATATGCACACCAAACGGTGCTATGACCGAACTCAACTCGTTGCCCGCCCTGAACGTCGGAACGAAAAACACTAAAAATTCCACCACAGTAAGAACCCAGCAAACGATCGTATGTATGACCGCCAGACGCCGGTATCTGGCTATATCGGACTTGGACAGTACTGCGTCACGGAAGACGCGATCAAGGTTTCCCGTTTGGCAGGCCACGAAACATGCAGTGGGTAGCAGTGCATTGCCAAGTCCACTTGCAGTCATCGGCAGCTTGAGCAGCAGGGCGACCCCAAACTTCTCCGACTTGTCGAATATACTGAGCATCCTGGCGGCGTTCAGCCAAGAAACGACCAGCCAGAACACGGCATAGACGCGTGCAGCATTCCACTTCTTCGCCGTCTCCGACTGTGACGTCACTGGGCTGTGCTGTGACGTCACACACTCCTGTTGTGACATCACTGGGCTGGAAGTGTGGTGGACGCGACGAGTACCTGGTCGTGTGAAGTAGAGACCGAACAGTCGCAAGCTGTTGAACAGTGGAGAGAAGCACTTCAACAAAGCGTCTTCGTCTTCCATCTGCGCCTCCGTCTTCGATGGCTGATGTGCAGCGCGTATAAAAGTCCAGTCAATGTTACTCAGTCTGCAAATTGCAGTACTGATTATGATAAAGTGACTGATGAGTACTGAAGTGATCAACTTAGCCCTGCCACCCTCTTCGATGTTTATGGCGTTATGAAAGTTTAGAAAATATTGTGCAGTTTGCAGTAACCTACGTCAGAATAGTCGTGTCACCACTGACTAACGGAGTAATGAATATCGAAGCGCACATTTTTTATCTTCATTCTTAGATTCGTCAGCTACTTTTCAGCATCCGTCTTCGATGACTGTTTATCTACGCCGGAACTCAAGCTTCTGACGCTGAAGCTGTGATGCTGAACCTGTCTGTTTCATTGCTACTGTCACTCGTGCTTGATCTATCTCGTCCCTCGCTAAAGCCTGCAATGTTCACTGCCTATCGAAATGCGTTTTTACTGTGACTGACACTATTCTATCGCGACATGCATCACAATGCCGAACGTCGTATTACTGCACACTGCGCTAATGCAACTACGTCATTGTTGCGATATCGAATTTGTAGGCCTACATGTATGCGTGGTGCAAATTGTTACATTATTTTCACATCGCGAGCTATGTTATAACGGATGGCTAATAAAACGCTGTGCTGACTGATTGCTACTGCGCCATTAGTTACAGATTATTAATTTGTAGCCTACACGATTGGCAATACTATCTGTCACCTGCACGAGAGTCGAATTGATGGAAATGACCGTTTGACATGGCCAGCTTCGACGTGGTTCGCGATAACAGCTTCAAACAATCAATCAATCAGGGGATTTTTAAGTGGCCTAACCTAAATAATGCGAACTGGTGCTGGGTCCACCAGAGAAAGTGATTTAGTCCAGGAAAGAGTCAGACAATGATTTGGCGAAGAGACGAATCTTAAGACGCTGGCGGAAAATGAACAACGACTCGGTAGACGTCACGTCGTCCGGCAGGTCGTTTCAGGTCTGTGGGCCGACCACCGGCAAAGCTCAGTAGGTTGGCGACGGTTGCCAACTTGACCGGAAGCACTGACAAACGGTTGGCGCCAGCAGAACGGAGCGGTTAGCGGTCAGGTCAGGGTATATACAGCCCTAGATAGAACATATAATATATAGCCTACCCTTGGTCCGGTAAGTCGGCGACGAAGTTGAGTGGACCAAGGTATTGAGGCACGAGTCCATGCAAGACTTGTACACCAGAACGGCGATTTTGTACTGGACTCGCTCCGGCACGCGCAGCCAATGGAGGCAGTCTCCGAGGCAGACAAGTGCGTCGGTGATGTGGCCGGATCAACGGAGATAAGATGGTACGTCAGTCGCGCAGCCGCGTTCAGCACCGACTGGACAGCTAGTGTCACCTGGCGAATGACGACAAATCGCATTTGAACGATTAGTCACCAGGCATCACAAATGCGATGGGGGACTTTGCTAAATACTGTAGAAATGTTATACACCGTGTCTCAATAAAAACGTGCGACTTTTATTCTTTGAATAACTCCGTGAGACATTGGCCGGTTTTGTTAATTTCTGGCAAGCAAAGTTATGAAGAAACTTGACGAAAATGACTATAACCTAGCTTACCTCACTTTGATACCGTTGCTACACTACCTTGTGAAATTTAGAAGTCGTAATTTGGCCGTTTACAACATGAATTTATACTAAATAGCGCATGCGTCGGCTCAGAAATGATTAACTGAATAGCGACAAACACGAGTAACAGTTATTATCACTCAAAAAGTCTTGTACATGTTACATCACATCAATTTTATCACAATGTGTGATCAAAATGTCCACACCCAGCACGAACGCCAGCGGTCGACGTTGACGCGACTTGCCAACACCACGTTTTATAGCCACCGACCCAGAGCGTCTCATTTACTGTTGATGCATCATTTCAGTTTACGACGTACGATCTTAAAATGAATATCATTACTGTTAAATATGGAACAAATTTTCAACGATTTTGTGGTCTTCAGTGATTTTTTGAACCGACGAATTCGCTTTCTAGTATGAATTCATTATTGTAAACGGCCAAACAACGACTTCTGCATTTCGCAAGATAGTGTAGCGACAGTAATAAGGTGAGGTGAACTAAACTAAAGTCGTTCATGTCGAGTTGTTTCCTGTTGTTGCACGCTAAAAATTATCAAAAACGGCAAATGCTGCACGTAGTTATTCAAAAAATAAAAATGGCACGTTTTTTTATTGAAACACGGTTTAGTATAACAGAACATACATATAGTATTTACATTCCCAAATTCCAACTTTCTTAGTCATGGTTGAGTTTATCACTGCAAAGAAATCCTTCTGTTTTTTGGCGACTTTTGCCATTTTTGTCCAACTTTTACAATAATAATAGTTTATAAAAGATTAACTTTTTTGTTTGTTAGCCGACTGTACTTAAGTAGCGGTCGAGCTATTGGCATGGTTGTCGTCGTCCGTTCCGTCCGTCCGTCTGTCCGTCCATCTGTTACGGATGTATTGTGACTAAACTGCAGGGATGTGCACGAGACCTTCTGAGCTGAGACCAAGACGAAACCTGAGACCCATGTTTTTAAGACCAAGACGAGACCGAGACGTTCAAAATTTTGTCCGAAACGATACTAAAACGAGACGTTGCAACTTCAGAGACGCTGGCCGAGACGTTGAAGCTTTTGAGACTCTTGAAATTAACTAACTCGCACCATGGTAAGCGTTTTCTGTTTGTGATATTGTAAGTTTTTGCACTTCATTTTAACAATTAACAGTTTGCACCATAAAGAATTGCAACTGCAGTGCTATAGACATGAGCCATTATGTTTATCGGAATTTGCAAGCAACTGAAATTAGTAAACTACAGTAAATTATAGCGTTACAGGTACGTCGTCTACATTTGGCTGATAGTATTCATTCTAACATCATATCTTCATTGCGACTAGGTCATTTTATGACGAAAAAAGACTGACATGACATAATTCTGCTTCATCATCAATAAGTAAATGAAGGAGTATGAAGCATTGTAGACGAATATGTCTAAGCCACAAATACAAATTAATGCATAATGTCATGCTGGTTGCATTCAACGTAAAGACAACGTAGGATCGACGTCTAAAATGCATTGATGCGGCGACGTAGATACAACGTCGACGTCGATCCAATTTGCTAATCCAACATCTTTTCAACACATCGTCGACGTCGAAGTTCGACGTTGATCTAACATTGATACAACATATACGTGTGCCCATTTGGTAGTATTGGTCTAACTGTAGCTATGCACGGCGCGTGCCTGCACAAAACGTCTCGACGAGACTCAATGGTCCAAGACCCGAAACGAGACCGAGACGAGACGTTAGTACGTCTCGAGACCGTCTCGAGACCGAGACATCTGGACCAAGACTATATCCCTGCTAAACTGTGCGAGATAGGGCCTAGGTTGCTGTTGATCAAGCACCAATAAGAAGTCGCATATTAGCTTTCAAATGACATGTAAATCATTGATCTTGGATGACCTTAAAGAATCATAACGCACTATGGTATGTCAATCGTGCAGTAGCTAAACGGTAAATTGTAAAAAGTCTGCGATGTTACCATCGGATAGGGCGTTAGCCACTTTCTATATGTATGCTGTCAAGTTTTAAGCTACAAATGGCCGTATCTCGGAAACAGTGAGAAATAGGGCAGTGGGCTACTATTAATCACTAATACGAAGTGGCATATGCCCTTTCAGATAAGATGAAAATTATCGACCTTGGATGATCTTCAAGGTCACTGACAACCAGTACGGTCGGCTATCCTAGCGACAGCTGGGCTTTTTATTGTTTTGCTTTCGGGCCTAGTTGACGTCGAAAGCCAGCTCGAACTCGTAAATCTTGTGCTTCACCGCTGTATCGTTGGCTACAACGATACAATGTGAATTAGTATTATATATGGATGGAGCGTGGAGTGCAAGGCCAATTGACGCGTAGGCTAATGGTCTGCATTTCATAAACAACAGCAACTAAACAATTTTCGATTGCTCATTCGACGACATTGTTATAGAGATACTTTTACCGTGTACTAGTATGTCGAATGAACAATACTGCACTCAGGCTGAGCGAACAAAACCGGTCGATCAATGACATGTAAGCCTATAGGTCTACGCTCATTGTGCGTAACGCTACGGCACGCCTGGATCTACAGCTTTTGTTAACGTCATCACACAATAATAGGGACTCGTATCTAAGTGCTCTCTGTCAGATTATCAATGCCGACTAATGATGTGTTCACTTCATAGACAGCTACACAAATCACTGTAATTGTACAGCCACGGTCTGCGTTTGGCCATACACAGTAAATGGGCCCTGAAACAAGAAGCTCAGCTGTCGCTAGGGAAGACGTGCTACAGTTTATCACAGCAGGCTCTTTAGGATCATCCAATTGGGGTGATAATTTTCGTCTAATCTGAAAGTGCGTATGCAATTTTTTTATTAGTGATTGATAGCAACCTATGCCCTATCTCGCACCGTTAAGCCACAATTAATACATCAACACAGACTACAAACAGACGACAGTCGTGCCAAGAACGGCTCTACAGCATGGCTGTAGCGCATCAGCAAAATCTTAAAACTTTATCGTATAATCCGTAAGATACTCTAACGTCAAGAACAGCTTGGCTTCGTAGTTCAAACTTCTAAGTGAATTCATTTGTTCATTGGCTTTAACTGTACGCGTTACGTCCGCCATAGAGGTTATGTAATACCCTAGCTAATGTCTGATTTTTAGGCGAAATCGCTTTTGCAGCTCAAGCGATTCCGTCTATTCCTACACATTTCTCGGCAGAGACCGATCTGTCTGTCGTCTGTTTGTCACATTCAGGTTTCATGCTAAAAGCGTTCGATGCATTTAGATGCCATTTGGCAGGTACCCTTGTGGGACTTAACTAAGTAGGTCTACACATTACGTTAAAGGGTCCTCGGACCCTAAAGGAAAGAGAAAATCGAAGGAGTTGAAATCTTGGTCAATTACATGCAATTTGCTTCCGACTTACGAAAGAATATGATTTTTGATTTACCAGATGGCAGCATTGTTTAGCGATTCTGCCTTTTGCCAAATTGCTTTGATCCCTGTTGTATGATACAATATACATGTACATGGCATGGCAAACTGTTTCAAACCCGTGGTCCAACCACAGGAAAAAATCCGTAGATTGTATCTGCACAGCGCACGTGTGGTCTGCATAGGCTTTATCTTCTGTCAGCGTAGAATGAGACAAAGTACTAGGCTAGTACTAGATGTGTCAGCGCCTAGCTGCCTGCCATTAAGTGCAGCGTCGAGTCGAGATTTATGTGTTATCAAGTTTGCTCGTCTGCTCGTGTGCTCGCCATTGTGCGTCCGTGATTGCCGCTGCTACAATAGCTGGTTAGCGGCGTCGGATGCCAGTTCGACAAACACACCGGTCCGAGCGTGTTATTAAACCGTCAGCGACATTGCCGTCCGGCCATCCGTCCGTCCGTCCGGTCGTTTTATTCAGTCCCAGACGGTGATTAGACGCTTCACACGCGATCGGTGACGTCATCGCTATTTACACTAATGGCGTCGTCGGTGAGTTATTGGCCGAAATTGCCGTTGACCGTTTTATATTGCTACTCTGGCGCGACCCGTCATTTAGACGGACCGCAATCGCTCGTTGTCATTCTTCAGTTCGACGACTGCGCGACCTGCAATCTGCTCTCTGACAATACGCACCATAAGCTTGATGAATATGTATGGATGTATTCTGTGAATAAATATATACATTAACGCCTAAGTAACTTGCATGAACTTAAACGGACGTTTAATATGCACTCTGCTGCACAAAACATGCATCTTTCGGAGCCCAACGAAGATAAACGCATACTGTCAACAGCAGAAAAGTATTCCCACGAAAGATTCTCAGACGATCGCATCCAAATGTTTTACCGTGCTGCATCGCGCGGTTGCCTTGCGACACTGCGGCTTTCTTGGGATTTGTTTATTATACACTGATGCGTGGGTTTGTCTGTGTTTGGCAGACGATGTGAGAAAATTTCGTCAAACCACGTTTGAAATTGAGATAGCTGTCAATGTAATTAATCTGATTTATCGTCAAACATATTCTGCAAATAATCGTGCTTTAAATCATGTTTTTCTTATTCTTGTGTTGGTAGTCTTCGTCATTGTGCAATTTGGCCGATGGTTTTATTATATATATATATATATATATATATGTTTAAATAAATAGCTTAAATTTTAATCGCATAATGACACAAACGCCGCACTGAAAGCACTGCGAAACGATGTGTCAGCTATAGTAGGCCTATATAGGCCTAGCTGCAATGGCGCAGGTCTAATCAATATCATCATCAGTCGTTATAGAACTACAGGTTCTGCAGCTTTTGTCGTCGTCGTGCATAGAAACTCGTGAAGCGTTTTCGTTGTCTTTATGATGCGGCTTTACGACGTGTTGCCGGCAAGAGTCAATCCCAATTAATGTTCATTCGCTCTTTACACAAAGTATACACGGTTCGTGTTATTATGACATTGTCATCATCGTTGTTATTAGTTTGCTGTCTGTAATAATATTAGGCCTACTAGTGATAAGATCGTGGAAAAAAAATCGGCGTTACGGAATATGCCTCACATTGTCAATGAATAAAAACCTTTTTATTTCAACAGTGACTTTTAAGATCTCTGATGAACGAACATACAGATTCGCATTCTCAGAGTAATAATCATACAAGTTCGGGCAACTCTATGAATGCGACAGGTCGACGTCAACGCTGAGTGACAGTGGGTTAATCGTCGCATATTATTATTATCTGTCAATGCCAGCAGCATGGAGTGCAATCTGCATGAGTTCAACGGTTTTGTAGGCCTAAGATCGATTGCACAGCGTGCAGCGGGAGTGCGGAGAACTTCAAGAGGTCATGTGTCGTCGATATGCCGATATTCAAACTGACGACGTGCAAATTAATCTGCGACAGAAAATCACTCGCAGTTACTGTAAAAGACACTGCGGTTGCTGGACCAGTGACGTTACAGCATGATATTATCACGCTGTAACGTCACTGGTCAAGCAATTATAGGCTATATTCATTTCGCCAAATCACATGACAGTAAAAACAGAACACTGAACTAAACTTGACTTACGAGTTGCACAAACAGTGGAAATCAGTATCACGCAAGACATCTCACACAACACAGTTCTTTCTCTGCTGCCTTTTCTAATTCGTTACACAAAAAGTATTGTCGTTCACTAGACTTCACCAATATTGATTTCTAACAGCAGCGCCGTACGAGATAAAGAAAACTCGTAAAATATAAGCCTAAAAATGCTCAAAACGACTAAAACTTATGGTCTATAATATCATCATAACAAAAAGTGGCTAACGCACGTAAAATAATCTGACTGTAAGACTATACATTTTGTTCCAACTGCCACAGAGTAATATTATGTGATCAGAAATACTACTGGCGTTTCTCTTTGCTAATTTGTTGTGACCCCATGCCGTGCACACTTTCATCGATCTCGTTCGGTGAAGCACTTAGCAGGCCTGCAGTCGCGTTGTCATGGATCATTCACTTCATCTCGCCAGTCTGTCAGTAATTCACGCTCAACAAACAGGTGCTATCATTGTTATTAAGTGGACATTTGTATAGCACACTGTCGTTGCAAAAAAAATCTCCAATGCTTTCAATATGCTGTCGTAGGCTACGTAACAAACGGAAAACAGTCAAAACAGATGAACAGGTGCTGCTGATAAGTTTTTACTGTTGTTGTCATTGTTTCCGATGCTGATCGTAATTGCTGATTCACGCGAATGGCTTTTTGCTGAAATCAAGCACACATGGAAGTCTTACTACACGTTGTTTCATAAAAAGTCGCCCATTTTCTTTCTTTTGTAATTTATTCAAATGATAACCAATTTGCATGAAATTTTTACCAGATGTAGCTGAAGAAATTCTAGTTCATGCGTATAAGGGGGGTAGGTGCAAACAGGGTGCAATTATCTTTCATAGGGGCCGAGTTGTAGTCAATTTTGTTCCAAAATTCGTTGCCATGGCAACAGGGGTTAGCAGAGAAAAATTTTTAACGACACCATCGGATAGTCCGGGCCCAAAAATAGTGAGTAGATGCGAACAGCGCGCAATTATTTTTTTACGGGAAATGAGTTATCCGCTGTGAAATTTCCATTGGCTGTAATGCAAAATTTTGCAACTTTTGAATAGTTGCTATGGCAACAGGAGTTGATAGGGGATAAATTTAAATAACACCGTAAGATTGCCCGACCTCAAAAAATACGGGGTAGGTAAACACAGCGCGCAATTATCTTTTACGGGGACCGAGTTATACCGCTTTGAAGTCCCCATAGGCCGTAATGCAAATTTTTATAAATTTGGGGTAAAATAAGGGAAGGAGTTATCAGATTTTTATCCCAAACAAACTCGGTCTTGTTTTTCGGGCCCGAATCACTGTGCAAAATTTCATCAAAATTGAATCAAAATTGCGGCCGTAGGAGTGTTCACAGACAGACTGACAGAATGACATTGTGACAGAAGTGATTTTGTAATCTGTCCCATGCTGGTCGTGATGTAATGCTGACGTCATAATGTGCCGTGTGTACAAACATGGGCTTGCCGCTACTGGTGCTGCAGGACAGTAGCTGAATAGCTGTCCTGCGCGTCGATAGTGAACTTTATCTGGTTCACTGATTAAAAAGTTCATTTTATCAACTTTAAGCAACATGGGACATGAAATCAGGCGTCGCGCAATCCATGAACTCAACTATCTCGCAAGCAGTGTGTGCTGGTGCACTGTCTTGCTGGAAGGTGTAGGCCTACAAGTAAAGCAATCCCAACAAGTGTGTGAAAGTTATCATATTGAACGTTTTTTTGTGGCCGCAGTGGTAAATCTTTAACAGTTTGTCACCAGTGAACCAGATAGGCTTAAAGTTCACCATCGACGCAGGGCAGCTATTCAGCTACTGTCAGCGCCGGTTGCGGCAAGCCCATTTTTTGTACTCACGGCACATTATGACGTCAACATTACATCACGGCCCGCAAAAAATATTTAACCAACCGCCATATTTTGTCAAAATGTTTTGAATTAGAATTTCTTTAGCTACATCTGTTAAAAATTTGATGTAAATTGGCGATCATTTGAGTAAATTATGAAAGAAAAAAATGAGTGTCTTTTTATGAAACACCCTGTATTTAAAGGAAAGAGATGCAATTTAGTAGGCCTAGCTTTGTAATAGGTAAACTAATACGATCCAGACTATATTAAGCCAGTTTACAGGAGGCATAATAAACCTTGGCTGTGGTGAAACGTATACTCATTTTATGAATGTGATCGACGGCGTGTTCTGACTGGGACGTGCTCGTTGTAAACAGACGGGGGATGCGTTTCAATCGTCACTCTTAACTACAGTGAGATTACGGCAGATTCGCCGCAGTAAGAAATGGATGCAAGTGCAGGTCTAAGTAGATCATGAAATCAGGCGGAATAGCAAGTAGCTACAGGGACGCGAGATGGAAGATGAAGCGGCTGACAAGCTGAAACGCTGCGTTGCAGACAAGCGGGTCGTTTTGTCACTGTTGTCCTATTCGATTATCCGCGTCCGTCGCAGTCGTCGGTGAACGTGGCGAGTCGTAGGTCGTGATTAGGAGGGCGTGAGCGAGCGAGTGAGGGTGGATCATGAATTGCTCCTCCGGGCGCCCCACTCGTTTCCCCTCACCCCAGCCCGTCATTGGCGCTCGTCGGCCGAGGTGGACGTCTGGTAAGTGCACCGTTGATGAAATAATTGTCGCCGAGCTGCTGCTGCTGCTGCAGCCGCCGCCATGACTTCGTGGCGCGGCTGAAATGGCGCCCCGACAGAGACGACACGGTACATAGAACCTGGAAAACCGTGTCGGCCCAGTGCCGACATATTGTGCGGCCGTCCGTCTAACATAAGGTAGCAACTTAGCAACTGACGTTTGATCTTTTGAGTTGAAAAGAGACGCTGGTTACTCCTGTCCTGGAGAATGTTAACATTAATTTAATTTGGAGTTTTATAGTGGCCTAATTATTTAAATCAGACCATGCATCTGCGTGTTTATTTTATAAACACTGTCACCGGCAAAAGACAACACAGTGCAATATAAATAGTATATAGTGCATAGACATAAATCAGTTTAAGTGGACAGTGAGTGTACCTCACATAATTTTATCGTCTTGGCTATCTGTGTGCCAAACATTAGCAAATTTGGTGGAGATTTGACGAAGTTCTGACAAAAACAAGTTGGGTCATTCTTTGGCCCACCATGTATAGTCTAAATTTCGTAAAAACGCAAGGATTTAGCCAAAACCTGCAACTCATTGTGGGAGCTTGTTGACTAGTTGACTGATATCTGTGCTGGTATGCTTGCTGCCGTTGCCGCGTCGTTGCAGTGAATGCTTGGGATGCAGCGACCACAGCGTCTTTGCTGCTGCTGCTGCTGCTGCGGTGTATGCCGTGCTCTCAACCGTTGCATCCTCGACCTCATCAATCTGACCGTAATTGACTCGATATCAGCCACCCTCCCCCCCCTCACCAGAGCTGCACACTTCCGCAAACTCATTTCATTCGATCGTCTTTTATGCACAACTTTATTTACCGCGTGAATAGTAGAAAAAAGTTACCTGGTCAACTAGAAACAGCGTAAAAAGGTCTCAGGAAAATTTGCAGCGAACGCTGTCGCTTGATTGTATGGATTCAGTTTGCTCAAGACCAAGTCACCAAATTGATTCATGCTTATTTATTCCAGGCTTTTGTTTCTGCATTCTTTCAGTAGCACATTTTGCAGCAAACCTGCAGTAAATTTTTCTTGTAAAAAAGATTTGACCACATAAACGCTTCTTTAAACTTTAATGTGTTCCCACGAGTAAAAAAGTGAACAAACACTTCATCGATACCTATTAGATTCCGAAACGACCGAGCCGATAAGCATAGACAGTTACCTTTACAAGATATCACTGTGTTTGAAACTGTATAGTTAAGTTATTTTTCAATATGTCTAGTCACGTTTCTGGACCGTGGACGATATGTATGTATGTATTTTCTTCTTATTTATTTTTTTCTGTTTTGCTGCAATATTTTTCCCGTGTTGTTTATTGTCTACCGATATCAGTGAATTAAAAAAATTAAAGATTACCAAACTTTACGAACAGCAGGCTCGAGTGCATTATTACAACCGGTTGTATGGCAGAAACTGTTCGAATCGCCGAAAACAAGCCACCACTTTTACTTACCCGTCATGCAACGGTCGAAATGTTCGTCGACCGACAGCGCCGTTTCCGTTTCCGCTTCCGGGACGGACGGTCGGCCATGATGCCGGAGTGCGTGGGTAGCGGGGGGAAGGATGGAGGGGACAGAGATTGTCGGTGGTAATCGGGCGTGTATAGGCTCGATTAGTGACTTTGTATGACATCGCAGATCAAACACGGAGCGAGCGAGCGAGCGACGAGACGTACGACACCGTTAATTAATAGCGCTTTTAGTGCTAATAGGCGTAGGACGCGCGTCCTACGCGCGCTGCCTGTACGCTAGTACGCGGCACGTTCGCTAGAGTGCGTAATGCACTCTGCGACTGAGCGGTGGCGACGCCTGTCAGTCTAATGACGACCGATGATGATACGCTATTGTGTCGATATATTTCATAGGCCGCCTGCTGCCGCACGCTGCTGTCTGTCCTGATGTCGCGCGCGCTCTTTTGATGCACGCAGCGCGGCGTGAAAATGTTTCCGGATTAGTGGCTTGCTCAATCATTGTGACCCTATAGTCGCGTGACGTAGTATCTGTTTGCGGAGAGGCGCCAACGGGGGGGGGAGAAA